>WNGB01000409.1_pt1 | contig 67821 bp, 52 predicted proteins | sample 5400681 | NCBI WGS metagenome assembly WNGB01 (sample SAMN13153367, study PRJNA577476) | soil metagenome | isolation source: 115 cm soil or saprolite under grassland replicate 2 | place: USA:California | collected 2016-06-15 | reverse complement strand
GACCAGTTGGTATCGTGGCCGAGCGGAAGGTTGTAAATGGCCGAGGCAGTGGTGCGATGGATTTTGGTTTCGGGATGGAGTTCTTCAGGACTCTTGATGTAACCGTACGAAACTTGCAGCGCCAGATTTCGTGTCGGGTTCCAGGAGAGGCGGCCGCTGTATGAATCAAAACGCGGCCGGTCGAAATCGTATCGGTCTTCATCTGGCTCGCGCCCGGTGAAGATGCTGCCCTCGAGTTTTATATCGCGCCATTGCAGGCCGAGGGTCGCAACGCCAAATGTGATGTGCGTGGAATCCTGCCAGTGATGTCCGATCGGCGCATCTGGATCGTCCATTGCCGACGGGCGATGCATGAATGCTGGCGGACCGAGCGCCGGCTCACCCGGATAACCGAAATAGATGTACGCGCTGAGATCGCGCTCGAATTTTTGCGATAGGCTGAACGAAAGTTCGTCGAAGAGATCGTGCGGATGTTGGCGGTCGTGCAATGCCTCTCCGTTCCACGATTCACCGGTTTGAAACAGAAGCGGATAACCGCGTCCGCCTTCAGTGAGCGGATCGAGGCTCATCATTAAGCGCGAGCCGAACTGAGTGCTTTCGCCGAACGGATGGGAAAACATTGCCATGAACCAGTTGGGCGCGTCGAGCCGATCATCGCCGCGCCGCGTGCTCACGTTTGTGTAGCGCGGGAAAATCGCGCCGTGCAACATCAGCATGTTCTCGCTGAACATGAACATGTGCCCGTACATTGGCGACGAATCCGGCAGCCAGCTTGTGCCCGAGCCTTCGCGGCTCATCGGATCAGCGAGATCGATGGTGGAGTGCATCTCCATCTGCATTTTTTGGTGCTCATGCTCGCCTGCCGCGCCGTGGGTCGCCGCGGCGACCGAAGGCGGGTGATCGTGCTCGTGGTGACTGGGGTCAATCGCCTCTACCTTCGACGTTGAGCGTTGGACGTTGGACGTTCGGCGTTTCTTCTCTTTCACTGGCACAAGTTTCATACCGCATTTCGGACAATTTCCCGGATGATCAGTTATGACTTCGGGATGCATCGGGCAGGTGTAATTCTGCATCTTTTCCTTCTTCTGCTCTTGCTCCTGCTCGTGCTCGCGCCCCTGAGCGTACGCTTGCTCGGTCTGGTGCTCGCGATGTGAGTGCTGTGCAATCACCGTGTGGGTCACCGACAGCACAAGCGCGCTCGCGATTATGGCTGCAATGTGTTTTCGCATTTTCGTCTGGTTGTAGGGCAGGCGCCTGGCCTGCCAGCGGGGAACACGGCAACCGCAGCGGTTGCCCTACAAACAGCACGCAGTTGCAACTGCTCTACGCCGGGAAAGGCGGAGCGTGAGCGAGAAGGCTCTGCTGCAAGATCAATTCAGCGAACGAAAATGCGCCGGGTGGTCCAGTGTCGAGTAATAGCGGCGCAACAGCCCGCGACGAATACACAATGAACGCGCCCGCCTGAACGGGAAAATTCGCGTCGCAGAATTTCGCATCATCGCGTGCCCAATCTTTTGTCTTCGCAAAAACAACGGCGCGCAGGATTTTGCAGCACTGCACCTGCGATGATTGTTCCTTTTGTTTCGCAGGCTTGGAATGGAATGGGCACTCTGTTTGCGCCTTGTCGATTTCCGTTGCGACCGCCGCGAACGCGCAATGATTCGAGACCGCGATCCATGAGCAGATCGCAATGGCAACGGCAACGCAGCGTGTGGTCGCGTTCACATCCTCCAAATAGTTTCCGCGGCGCGAGTATTCAAATGTTTTCTTGTGTAGGATTAGCGACTGGCGCGATTTCACCGGGGGCAATCCCACCTGGCGGAACGATTTCGCTTGGTTCGATTGGTTTGCCGCTTGGCTGATCAAATTGCGGTTGTTGCACGCGCAGCGCCAGCAACATCGCAGTGAACAATAGCGCCGCTGCAAAATAGTAAGGCGCACCGGGAATATGAGACGCGCGCTTTGGATCGATGAACCACGCGAATATTCCCGAGAACAAAAAAGGTCCGATCACGAACGCAATGGATCGGAGGCTCTGAATCGCTCCCTGCAATTCGCCTTGTTCACGCTCACTAACGCGATGAGTCATCATGCCTTGCGCTGCCGGGAACGAAATGTTCCACATCGAAATCACTGGGATCGACGCGATGTAAACCAAGCTCGTTCTAGCGAGACCGGCGATGACCATTCCCACTGCGCCAAAGAACTGGCCGATATAAAGTGTGCGGCGTTCACCGAGCCACGCCACGATGCGACCGGTGAGTCCACCGGAAATCGCCGCCGTGAAAATGCCCACGACCGCGAGCGAGGCGCCGATCATCGTTTGGCTCCACGAATAACGATAAATCGCGTAGAGCGCCCAGATCACGAAAACCTCGTGCGAGACGTAGGCAAGAAATTGGAGGCTCGCGAGCTTCCACAGCTCCGGATGTGAGCGAAGCAACACCAGCGATCCGATGGGATTTGCGCGGCGCAACGTGAATTCCTTGCGATGTTCGTCTCGCAGCGATTCGGGAACGAAAATGTAACCATAAAGCCAGTTGGCCAGACTGAATCCAGCCGCGACCCAAAACGGAAGCCGAACATCAATGTCGCCCAATGGGCCGCCAATTCCGGGGCCGAGAATAAACCCGACTCCGAACGCTACGCCGATCATACCGAAAGCCCCGGCACGTTTTTCTTTCGGTGTCACGTCTGCTATGTAGGCCATCGCTGTTGGAATACTGGATGCAGTGATTCCAGAGATGATGCGTCCGAGAAAGAGCCATCCGATCGTGGGCGAGAGCGCCATCACGATGTAGTCGAGGCCGAGACCGAGGTTCGACAGAAGAATCACCGGCCGGCGGCCGTATTTGTCGGACAAAACACCGAGCACCGGTGAGAAGAAGAATTGCATCAGGGCAAACACGGTGCCGAAAATGCCATTCCACGTTGCGGCCGAGTTCATGTTGCCGCCGAGGAAATCGAGAATCAATTTCGGCAACACCGGCGCGATCAACCCCAGCGCCAACATGTCGAGCATGACCGTGACGAAGATGAATGGAATTGCAGCCTGGCGATTTTTCATTGCGCGCGAAGTATCAACGCAACGTTGTAGCCGCGGTTGTGTCAACCGCCGCTGATCTGTAACCACATCAATGGTCCGGCTTTCCTATCTCTTGCTGAAAACGGAAGTGCGGGAGAGATCATGGGTGGATCGGTTTCTCCGAAGACGCAAGTACCAGGCGGGCAGGCCGCATGTCAACGCGTTGAGGACAACGCGTTCTACCTTGGCTATTTTGCGCGGTGACGCCGCTCTCTTATCTCTCACCGAAAACGGAAGTGCGAGAGAGTAAAATTCATGGGCGCGGTCTCTTCGCGGTTGTCGATATTTCCAAAGACGAGATCGTCTCCGTGAAGGGCGGTCACATTGTTGATCGAAAAACTTTGCGTGAAAAAATCACGCCGGTGCTTGGTTCGGTGGAAATTCAGATCGGTGGTGACTTATTCATCGCGCCGGTAAGCGATGAAGAGCGCGAGTCGTCGATGTTGTATTTGAATCATTCATGCGATCCGAATCTCGGCATGCGAGGCGAGATCACCTTCGTGGCCATGCGTGAGATTCGCGCTGGCGAAGAACTCACACACGATTGGGCGATGACCGACGACGACGATTATTCCATCGAATGCAACTGCGGCGCGGCGAACTGCCGGAAAACCTTAACAGGCAAAGATTGGCAACACCGGGATTTGCAGAAGCGTTACGCCGGTTATTTTTCAGTCTATCTTGCGCGCAAAATTGCCGAAGTGGGGCGATAAATGCCGCGCAAGGAGTTCCGATTCCGTCGTCATGAAAAAGTTCTTATTAAGTTGGGTCATCGCAGGGGCCGCTCTGGCCGGAATGGCTGGTTGCGCGCAGATAAAGAAGCCCGCGGCGCAAGTGAGGGCGGTGCCGGCCGGTGTGCGTTTCGACCAAGTCGGCTCGGTCAAACTGTTTCCCGGTGAGCCATGTACGCCGCAGATCATGTTTAATTTTCGGAGCGCAGGGTCGACGGTCTGGCTCGGTGCGCCAAAGCACGAAACGAAAATACTCACTGAAGCGGCAAAGAATAGCCGGCGAGTCCATATTTCTGGAAAATGGCGACGTGGCGGACAATCGAGCTGCAGCTACGTTGAAGTCATGAGCGCGGAGGTAACGAGATGAAATCAAACGAAATCGAGGAAACGCGAGGAACAATCGGACCAATTGCAATTCGCGCGCTAGCTGTAGGCGCGCAATCAATCGGCGCGATTGCAGTCGGCGCTGTTGCGCTGAGCGCAGTCGCGATCGGATTCATAGCGATTGGCCGGCTCGTCGTCGGCCGCGCAAAAATCAAGCGATTGGAAATTGGCGAGCTAAGAGTGACTCGGTTGCACGTGACCGACTCTATGGTCACGCCGAATCAGTAACGGTAATGCTCTGACTTGAACGGGCCCTCGATAGGAATGCCGAGGTATTCGGCCTGCTTCTCGGAGAGCTTTGTAAGTTTGACGCCGATTTTCTCCAAATGCAGGCGCGCGACTTCTTCGTCGAGTTTCTTCGGTAAAACGTAAACGCCGACTTTATAGGTGTCGCGGTTTTTCCACAGATCCAATTGTGCGAGAACCTGATTGGAAAATGAATTGGACATGACAAAGCTCGGGTGACCTGTGGCGCAACCGAGATTCACCAGGCGCCCTTCGGCGAGCAGGAAAATTTCGCGCCCGTTCGGGAATGTGTATTTGTCCACCTGCGGTTTGATGTTGGTTCTCTTCACGCCTTTGGCTTCGTTGAGAGCGTCCACTTGAATCTCGTTGTCGAAATGGCCGATGTTCGCGACGATGGCCTGATCTTTCATGCGCTGCATGTGTTCGAGCGTAATCACGTCAAGATTGCCGCTCGCCGTGATGTAAATGTCGCCGCGGCCGAGCGTGTCTTCGATAGTCGTGACCTCGTAGCCTTCCATCGCAGCTTGTAATGCGTTGATAGGATCAACTTCGGTAATGACAACGCGCGCCCCCTGTCCGCGCAACGATTGCGCGCAGCCTTTACCGACGTCGCCGTAACCGCAAATAACGGCGACTTTTCCGGAAAGCATGACGTCGAGTGCGCGATTCAATCCATCGACCAGCGAATGCCGGCAGCCGTAAAGATTATCGAACTTCGATTTGGTGACTGAATCGTTGACGTTGATCGCTGGAACGAGCAACCGTCCTTCCTCGTGCATCTTGTAAAGACGACGCACTCCGGTGGTGGTCTCCTCCGAGACGCCGCGCCAATCCTTCACGATCTCGTGCCAGCGATAGGGATTCTCGCGCTGAATTTCGAGCAGCAGATCCTTGATGACTTGCTCTTCTTTGTTCGCCGATTTCGTCTTCGCCCAATCGCTGCCTTCTTCCAGTTCGTAGCCTTTATGAATGAGCAACGTTGCATCGCCGCCATCATCAACCACGAGCTGCGGGCCTTTGCCTTCGGGGTGCGAGATTGCGCGATACGTGCACCACCAGTAGTCCTCGAGCGATTCGCCTTTCCACGCGAACACAGCTATGCCGCGTTTGGCCATGGCCGCCGCAGCATGGTCTTGCGTGGAAAAAATATTGCAGCTTGCCCAGCGTACACTCGCTCCAAGATCGGTAAGTGTCTCAATCAACACCGCGGTCTGGATCGTCATGTGCAACGATCCAGTGATGCGCACGTCCGCCAGCGGTTTTTGCGGAGCATATTTTTCGCGGATCGCCATCAGCCCGGGCATTTCCTTTTCCGCAATAGAAATTTCTTTGCGACCAAAGTCGGCCAATGAAATATCGGCGACTTTGTAATCGGTTTCGGTTCGTTCGATTGTCGATGTTTTCATAAAACGATTTCTTCAAGGTTGTCCGCAGATTTCGCAGATTTACGCAGATTCTCAGAGGCGGTTCTGACCAGGCGCTTAAACTGCAGACTGGCTGCGCCAAAATTCAGCAGCAGGCCACGCTGCAGACCGGTCGCCTTGAGCTCATTGATCAACTGGGCGTCATCTGCACGCGTGAGTTCAGCAATTGCCTTCGTCTCAACAAGAAAATCTTCATAGCAGATAAAATCAGCTCGGTAACCGCACGTGAGCCGTTTGCCTTTGTATCGCACCGGAAGGGGGACCTCAGCTCGAAATGCAATTTCTCGCTCTTGGAATTCAAGGGCTAAAGCACATTGATAAACCGCTTCTAGAAATCCGAATCCGAGCTCGCGACGCACTTCCATTGCGGCTCCGATGATTGCATGGCTCTGTTGATCCTTTTGCATTCTAATCTGCGTAAATCTGCGAAATCTGCGGATTACTTTGCTCTCTTCTTCAGCTCGGCGGCCCGATCGGTTTTCTCCCAAGTGATATCGGGATCGTCGATTTTGCCGAAGTGGCCGTAATTCGTGGTCTTGGAATAAATCGGGTGAAGAAGGTTAAGCTGTTTGATGATGTCGGCCGGTTTGAAGCTGAACGTGCCGAGCACGGCCCGTTCGATTGCTTCTTCATTAACTGCATGCGTGCCGAACGTGTCGATGTGAACACTGAGCGGCTCCGGATGGCCAATGGCATAGGCGAATTGCACTTCGCATTTTTTCGCCAAGCCTGACGCCACCACATTTTTGGCAACCCAGCGCCCCATGTAAGCAGCGCTGCGATCGACTTTGCTCGGATCTTTCCCCGAGAACGCGCCTCCGCCGTGCCGGCCCATTCCGCCATACGAATCGACGATGATTTTGCGCCCGGTTAGGCCGGCGTCGCCCTGAGGGCCGCCGACTACAAAGTTGCCAGTCGGATTGACGAGAAATTGCGTCTTCTCAGTTAACATCTCTTTGGGCAGCACTTTCTTGATCACCTCCTCGATGACGAAACTGCGGAGTTCCGAATGCTTCACGTCGCGCGAGTGCTGGGTCGAAACAACGACGCAAGAAATGCCGATAGGTTTGCCGTTTTCGTAGATCACTGAAACCTGCGATTTAGCGTCAGGCCGCAACCAGCCGACTTTGCCGTTCTTGCGAATATGGGTGAGTTCCCGCCCCAGCCGATGCGCAAACATGATAGGCGCTGGCATCAGCTCCGGCGTCTCGTCGCACGCGTAGCCGAACATCAATCCCTGATCGCCCGCGCCTTGTTCTGCGGTGTCCTTACCTTCAACTGAGCGGGCGTCCACGCCCTGCGCGATATCGGGCGATTGTTTAGTAATGATGTTGGTGATGAAAATTTTGTCGGCGTGAAATACGTCGTCGTCATTGACGTAACCGATGTCGCGGACCGTGTCGCGCACGAGCTGTTCCACAGGCAGGACACTCGCCAGCGGCTTATCTTCAGACAGGCTCGGAATCGTGATCTCGCCACCTACGATGACGATGTTGCTTTTGGCGAAGGTTTCGCAAGCCACGCGACTGCGCCGATCCTGCTCGATGCACGCGTCGAGCACGGCGTCTGAAATGGCGTCGCAAACTTTGTCGGGATGACCTTCACCGACTGATTCGGAGGAGAAGATGTAACGGCGGGACATGGCTCAAAGAACGTGATTCGTTAAACTGTTACAAGGTTAAATCGGATTGGCCGAGGGACGAGAGTTCAACCGTTGTAACGATTTAACGTTCTAACGATGTAACGTCGTCGCCAGACATATTGACCAATCATGATGCGTCGATATATCGTAGGCTCCAACCATGGCGTCAACTATTAATTTGTTGCGGTTGCTTGCGGATCCGACACGTCTGCGGCTGCTGCTGCTTCTCGAACAGGAAGAACTTTCGGTCGCTGAATTGCAGCAAATTCTCGGGATGGGCCAGTCTCGCATCTCTGGTCATCTCGCTCAGTTGAAGCGGGCCGGGGTGGTAGCCGATCGCCGCGTCGGAAAGAATGTTTATTACGGCGCGAACCACAATGGGCAGAAGGCGAAGCGTGAGCGTGTGGCGGAGATCACTCGACTCCTCGCGCGCGAACTGCCCGAAGGCTCGCGCGATCGCACAAGTCTGAAGCTTGTGCTCCAGAAGCGGCAGGATAAGGCGCGGAAATACTTCGATGAACTCGCTGGCAAATTCGGTAGAGGCTATGTGCCGGGGCGATCGTGGCAGGCGCTTGCGCACACGCTGATCACGTTGCTCCCACCGTTGACCGTCGCCGATCTGGGAGCAGGCGAGGGGACTCTCTCGCAATTGCTGGCAAAACGAGCGCGCAAAGTTATTGCCATCGATAATTCGCCAAAGATGGTCGAGTTTGGGTCGCAACTGGCGAAGAAACACGGGTTCAAGAACCTTGAGTACCGGCTGGGTGATATTGAGGACCCGCCGATCGCGAAAAACAGCGTGGACCTTGCGATCCTCAGCCAAGCTTTGCACCACGCCATTCATCCCGAGCGCGCCATTAGCGCTGCGCACCGGATTTTGAAACGCGGCGGGCGCCTGGTGATTCTCGATCTATTGAGCCATCGGTTCGAAAAGGCGCGTGAACTTTACGCGGACCACTGGCTCGGATTCAGCGAAGTGCAGTTACATCAACTCCTCGAGAAAAGCGGCTTCCGGGATATCGAGGTCAGTGTCGTTTCCCGGGAAAAGCAGAGCCCGCATTTTCAGACTGTCTTTGCAGGCGGCGTTAAGTGAACGCCGGGGCTGGATCGGCTGTCAATAAGTCAGCCCCTTGGTTTTATGGTCTCGACCGAGAAATCTGTAGCCTTGCCCGGGTTCCTTGGAGAAGTGAGACGGCGCAAGGTGTATCGGGTGGCTGCGGCCTACATCATCGCAGCGGGCGGCATTATTCAATTGGCTTCGGCGGCGTTTCCGGCATGGGAATTACCGAGCTGGACCTTGCGCCTGCTTATCGTGTGTTTGCTGATGGGATTTCCGGTGGCGCTCATGCTTGCGTGGGCGTTCGACATTACCGCGAGTGGGATTCAGGCCACCCCTGATGTGGCGGCGTCCAGCCGGCACACGCGTCGTAACATGATCCTGCTTGTCGCGTGTGGGTTAATTCTTTCCGCCGGTGCGGGGTTCTTTCTGCTGCCACGGGTCGCCGCGCACAAGGTTGACAGGTCCATTGCGGTGTTGCCTTTCCAAAACCTGAGCGATGACAAGGAAAATGCCTACTTCGCGGACGGCGTTCAGGATGATCTGCTCACGAACCTGTCGAAGATCGGCGATCTGAAGGTGATTTCGCGCACATCCGTGATGCCGTATCGCGCCACGCAATCTAGTGCTCGCGAAATTGGAAAGGCGCTCGGCGTCGGCACTATTCTGGAAGGGAGTGTACGCCGCTCGGGAAACTGGGTGCGAGTGAATGTGCAATTAATCAATGTTGCGAACGACCAGCACATCTGGGCGGAAGACTACGACCGGGAGCTGACGGACGTGTTCGACATTCAAAGTGATCTCGCTCAAAAAATAGCCGGCGAGCTGCGCGCTAAATTGTCGCCCACCGAGAAGGCGCAGATTGAACGCAAGCCGACTGAGAACAGCGAAGCGTACCTGGCTTTTGTGGAGGGGCACGATTTGCTTACGCGGCCAGATAGACTCCGCCCCGACACTGAAAAGGCTGAGCAGCTCTTTGAGAGAGCGACCAGGCTCGATCCTAATTTTGCCAAGGCCTTCGCAGCATTGGCGTGGGTCGAAGACTGGATGTATCACACTTTCGATCCCACACCCGCGCGTAAAGCAAAAGCGCACGCAGCGGCTGTAGAAGCGCTTCGATTAGAGCCGGACCTGGCCGAGGCACATTTGGCTCTGGGCTTTTACCATTATTACTGCGAGCGCGATTATCAGCGCGCTTTGGACGAATTCGCGATCGCCAGGAAAAGTTTGCCAAACTCTGCCGATGTTTATCTCGCTATTGGGGCGATTCAGCGCCGCCAGGGCAAATGGGCCGAATCCACTGCGAACATGGAGAAAGCAGCCTCCCTGAGTCCAAGGGATGCGTTTCTTCTCGTGAATCTTGCTGACAATTATCGCGCCACTGATGACTTCGAAAAGGCGGACAGTCTTTTCGATCGCGCGATCGAAGCTGCGCCGAACTCAGTCAGCGCCCGTACGGGCAAGGCGATGCTCGCCGTAGACTTAAAGGGCGATCTGTCCGAGATCGATAAACAGTTGGCGCACATACAGCCGGGCACTGGTTCTGATGCGGAGGGTATGATCGGCCGGGCGTACCTCTTGATGCTGCAACGAAAATTTCACGACGCCGTGGCGCTTCTAAAACAGTTGCCCGGCGACGCTCGCAGCGATGACAAACCGAAGGAGTATCTAGAGGGCGCTCTTTACACTTTCGTGAATGACAAAGAGCATGCGCGTTCGGCGTTTCAACGTGCTCGTTCGATTCTAGAGAACGCGATACAAGAAGGCTCTGATGATGCGTCGCGTCACATGGCGCTGGGGATGGTTCTTGCCGGTCTGGGTGAAAAAGATGCGGCCATCGCCGAAGGGAAACGCGCCATGGCGCTCCTTCCCGAATCGCAAGACGCCTTGGATGGGCCAAAAATGACGCTCACGCTGGCACAAATTTACGCTTGGACGGGCGAAAACGATGCGGCTCTTGATCTTCTTGAACGCTCGTTGATTACTCCAGCCGGAGTCACGGTCTCTTCACTGAAACTTAATCCGATTTGGGATCCGCTGCGATCTGATGCCCGTTTTCAGGTCTTAATCGAGGTCGCGCAAAAGCCTGATGGCACGTTGTCGATGAATTGCCGGTGACGAGCGATTCACTTTTTGGAGCGCGCAATCGACTGATCAAAGTGAATGTCGCGCATCGATTTGTGTCTATATCTAGGGCTGCATTATAGTTCCACGAATCAAAACTCTTCTTATGACAAGCTTCTTCGAGGAGGTAAAACGGCGCAAAGTTTATCGGGTGGCGGCGGCCTATATCATCGCTGCCGGCGGCATAATTCAACTGGCTTCGGCCACATTTCCAGCATGGGAATTGCCGAACTGGGTGCTGCGCCTGGTGATTCTGTTGGTGCTCGTCGGATTTCCGATTGCGCTGATTCTTGCGTGGGCGTTCGACATCACGGCGCAAGGGATTCGAGCCACGCCTGACACAGCCGCGCCGAGAACGCGTCGTCGTCGGAACGTGATCATGCTGATCGCAACCGGCATGGTTATTTCCGCCGCCACAGGCTTCTTCCTGCTGCCTCGCGTTGCCGCGCACAAGGTCGATAAATCAATTGCCGTCCTGCCATTTGAAAATCTGAGCGATGAAAAGGAAAACGCCTATTTCGCCGACGGCGTGCAGGACGACGTGCTTACTAACTTGTCGAAGATCAGCGATCTAAGGGTGATTTCGCGCACGTCGGTGATGCAATATCGAGGGCGGCCGACGAACCTTCGTGAAATCGGTAAGGCGCTCGGTGTTTCCAACATTCTTGAGGGAAGTGTACGCCGCTCGGGAAACTGGGTGCGCGTGAACGTGCAATTAATCGATGCCAACACCGATGAGCATATATGGGGCAAAAATTATGATCGCGATGTGACCGACGTTTTCGCGATCCAGAGAGATCTCGCGCGGGAAATTGCAAATGCGCTGCAAGCCAAGCTATCTCCCGCGGAGAAATCGCAGATGACGCAGAAGCCAACGGAAAACGGCGAGGCTTATCTGGCTTTCGTGCAGGCGCTTAATCTTTCCTGCGCCTATGAGGACCCGGCAAAACTAAAACAGAGCGAACAGCTTTATCAACGTGCCGTCGAGCTGGATCCAAACTTCGCTCTCGCGCTCGCGCGGTATTCGCAATTGGAAAGCTGGATGTTGCGCACACACGAGGGCACATCGGAACATCGCGAAAAGGCTCGCAGCTTGGCCGAGTGGGCTCTGCAGCTACAACCTGATTCGCCGGAAGCTCATCTCGCGCTGGGGTTCTCATATTACTATGGCGACAACAACTATGCCGCGGCGTTAAGGGAATTTGAGATCGCGCAGCGTGGATTGCCTAACGAATCGGAGGCTTATCTGGCCATCGGTGCGATCCAGCGGCGGCAGGGAAAATGGGCTGAGTCCACCGCAAATCTCGAAAAGGCGGCCAGCTTGAATCCAAAGGATACGTGGCCGTTGCAAAATCTCGCTCTTAATTATCAGAGGCTGCGGAACTTCGATGCGGCGAATAAGACGATCGACCGCGCTCTTCAAATCGATCCTCACGGGGTAGGTTTGTGGGGTATCAAAGCCAAGCTTGCCATCGGCGAGAAAGGCGACCTAAGCGTCGGGGAGAAGCTTTTGGAAAAAGCGAAATCATTTCCGATGAGCAGCGAAGAACGGCTCAAAATGATCGGGGGGCAAGCCAATCTTCTCCTGGCTGAGCGCAAGTATCAGGAGGTTTTGCAGTTGGGTGCTAGCGTCCCTGACGATTCATTCGCGGCGGTTCCCGGTTCGCTCGCCTTCAAATATTTTCCGATCGGCATTGCTCACAAGGTGTTGGGCGATGATGCCGCGGCTCGCGCTGCGTTCCTCAAAGCCAAAAATATTTTGGAAGAGCAACTGAAGCAAAAACCGGACGATGCGGATTTGCGCGTTCAATTCGCGAAACTGCTGGCGTGGCTCGGCGAAAAAGATGCTGCCGTCGCAGAAGCGCAACGAGCGATAGATTTGCGCCCGGAAAGCAAAGATGCATTCGAAGGTCCGGAAATCGCTGAGCAGGTCGCGCAGGTCTATACGATCCTCGGCGACAACGCACGTGCGATTGACTTGTTGGACGAATTGTTGAGTCGTCCTAGCGAAGTGACGTCGCAAAGTCTGAAACTGGATCCGGCATGGGATCCGCTTCGAAACGATCCGGCGTTTCAGGCACTCTTCGCGAAATACGCGGGCAAAGCTTAGTCACCGGCACACAGTCGTGCGATTACGCTACGGTTCTGTCGTGCGATCCTTTTTTGAATGGCTTTTGGTTCTGCTGCTGGCGGTTGCCGCGTCGGCTCAGGCAGAGTGGAAAGTCCTCTCAGCGGAGTCGGAATCTGGCCGCGCAGGAATTGAGCATCGGCATGCGGTCGTGGAAGACGTCGCTGCCGGTGACCGCGTGGCAGTCGATCTTGGAGTGTTCTCCGCTAAATCGACTGCGTTGCGTGTTGTCGATAATCCTGACGGCCAAAGTCTGGGCGCAGTCATGAAGCGAGAAAAATGCGTGTGCGGCGTGAACGGCGGTTATTTCGACACGGAATTCAAGCCGATCGGCTTGCGAGTTGCTGATGGTACGACTCTCTCGCCGTTACGCCGGGCCCGTCTGATTACTGGAATCTTGCTGCAGTCGGACCGAGGCATAGACGTCGTGCGTGTCAGTGAATTTTCTCGCTCAAAAAAAATCGTCGCCGCAATTCAATCCGGACCATTTCTCGTCGAAGGAAACAAGCGCATTCGCGGGCTGAATGATTCACAGCTGGCGCGGCGAACGTTTGCCGGAATAGCCACGAACGATCGCGCCTTTCTCGGCGTTTGCTCGGACGTTTCGCTTGCGCAGTTAGCAGGCATCCTCGCCACGGCGCCCATTGCTACGGATTCGAAAATCCGACGCGCAATGAATCTCGATGGTGGTTCTTCGAGCGCGTTCTGGTTCGCACGCGAGGACGACAGCGCATTCTCAATCTCAGGGCGAAAACCGGTGCGCGATTTTGTTGGCGTCGTTCCGAAATGAAATTACAGGGCGGGGCGCTCCGCCTGCCAGTTTTGATTCGGCAACCGGAGCGGTTGCCCTACAATTCCGGCGCATGAAAACATTTGGCGGATTCAGATCTGGCAATGAATTCTTCTACGGCGAATTGCGCGGTGATGAGGTGCATCGGCTGTCACAGCCTTACTGGCTGCAGGTTCAACCCACTAACGAAATACTGCCGCTCGCAAGTTTGCAAATCGATGTTCCAGTGGCGCCATCGAAATTGATCGCGGTTGGATTGAACTATGCGGATCACATCGCGGAGATGAAACGCACTGAAATCGGGGCGCCATTGATTTGGTTCAAGGCGCCCAGTTCGCTGCTGGCACATCACGGCGTGATCGAAATAGCGTTTCCCAGGCACCAAACCGATTTTGAAACTGAACTGGCCGTCGTGATCGGCGCTCGCACGAAAAATGTCAGCGCGGACGATGCACTCGATCACGTTTTCGGTTACACCATCGCCCTAGATATTACCGATCGCGATTTGCAAAAACAGGAGAAGCAATTTGGTCGCTGCAAATCGTTCGACTCCTATACACCGGTAGGACCCTTCGTGTACGCCGATGCCGATGTGCGCGACGCGTCGATAAAGTTGTGGCAGAACGGCGAGTTGCGCCAGAGCACGCGTACGAGCCGAATGATCCATCCAGTTGCACAGATTATTTCATTCGTCAGTCAATCGCTCACACTTTTGCCGGGCGATGTGATTCTAACTGGAACACCTGCTGGCGTGGGCCCGATTCAAGCGGGAGATGAATTGCAAGCAGAGATCGATGATTGGCCGCGCTTGCGCAACACGGTCGCAATTTCGCAAGATTCTCCGACTGGCAACACTGAAAGATTCTTAGGGAACACAATTTGAAACACTTGCCTACGTCCTTGCGGTGTAGATATTTCGATTCAAAGATGGGCCCCTAGAAAAAAGGGAGCATCGCGGAAAAAAATGAAAAGTTTTGCTGGACTCTCAAACCGGTCCTCTGCGATAACGGAAAACCTCGGAAAACCTGTACCGAATCGAATCGGTCACCAAATTCGTGCTTCAACTATGAAAACACCACTTACTATCTGTCTCTCTGCAGTCGCGTTCGCGTTGGTTTCGCTCGCGCAAGTTCCGCCTCCGGCACAAGCGCCGCCGGCAACCGGTGGTACGAGCCCGGCTGCTCAGGCGCCGACGAATCCGGCCGCCGCGGCACAGCAGCCGCCTGCGACGAACCTGGCGCCGGGGCAGCAGCAACCGCCACCGCCGCCAGGAGAACCGGGCGCGGCAGGACAACCGCCAGCAGTAGGTCAACCTGGAGCGCCGGGTGCCGTGACCAGTCCGGCAGCAGCTGGCGCAACCAGTCCTGCTGCAGCAGCTGCGACGAGTCCTTCCCCAGCTGTTGCGGAAAAGCCTGCTGGTGTTTTATCCAGTAACTGGTTGATCGACCAGTTTCGCAAAGGCGGCCCGGTGATGTGGCCGATTCTGGTCGTCTCAATCGTAGGGCTGACCGTTGTGCTCGAGCGATGCATTTGGTGGGGTGGCCGCTGGTTCCGCCGGGATCCAAAACGGATCGAGAAAGTTTTCACCGCGATTGAAAACGGCGACACCGCCGAGGCCTCGAGGCTTTCGCGCGGTTCCCGCGACCCTGTGCTACGAATGCTTTGGAACGGTCTGAACCATCAGCACAGCTCGCTCGAGGCCGCATTGCAGGTTGCCGCAGGCATCGAGATCAAACGCGCCGGACGCTTCCTGGTGGTCATGGATACTCTCGTGACCCTCGCGCCATTGCTCGGTCTGTTGGGCACGATCACCGGTCTGATCAAGTCCTTCAGTTTTCTGGGCAACGAGGAACTCGCTGTGCAAGCCGTCACTGGCGGTATTGCCGAAGCGCTGATTGCCACGGCGTGCGGTCTGGGCATCGCCATTTTTGCGTTGATCCCGTTTAACTTTTTCACCTCTCGCGTGTCTAACTTGGAGTTCGAATTGCAAACGGCAGCTACCAATTTGGAAGTTATGCTCCAAGCCCGCACCGCAGAGCGACACGTGGCGATCGAAAGTGGCACGCCCTCATCGGCAACGCGGTCTTCCATCTAGCAATTTCCTATGCGCGTAGCGTCACCCATTCCACATAAGAAAGCGCGGATAGAGATCATCCCATTGATCGACATCATGTTCTTTCTGCTCGCCAGTTTTATGATGGTGAGCCTGAGTCAGGTGCACATGAAGGGAATCAAAGTGAATCTGCCCTCGGGGGTCTCGGGTGAAGTCCAGACAAAACGCGAATACGTCAGCGTCTCGGTCGATAAGGATGGCCATTATTTCTTTGATAAGGAGGAAATGAGTGGTGATGAGCAATTGCTGGACCTCCTGCGAAAGGCGCATCAATCGGCTCCTGACGCGAAGGTCTTCGTGCGAGGGGACAAGGATTCAGTCCACCTGAACGTTGCCCACCTGCTGGACCTTGTTCGCGCGGCCGGCTATTACAAGATTTCCTTCGAAATTAAGAGCGAATCGCTCAAGGGCGTTCCCGGGAGACACTGATTTTGGTATGGCAGAATCGCTAGCACAAACGGAAAAGCAGGCGAGACCGCTCATCTACCGGCCCCCGCCGCGATGGTATTTCTGGACGGCACTTGGAGCTGCGTTAGCAATCCACCTGACTGCTGTTGCAGTATCCCAGCGCCACGAAGCTGCTCCGGTGGATTTACCGCCTCCGCCGCCGCAAGTGGTGGAAGCGGTGCTCGCCCCGCCTGAGGCAACTCCGCCTCCGGAAGACATCCCGATTCCAGAGCCTCCTCCTCCGCCGGAGATTCAACCGGAGTTTGTTGAAGAAAGAACACCGCCACCGAAACAACCACAAACGGCGCAGAAATTCGTGCCAGTTAAGAGCCCGGGACCGATGTCGATGTCGCGAGCAAAAGCCCTCGCGTTATACGCGCCACGTCCACAGTACCCTTACGAGGCTCGTTCACGGCATGTCACCGGTAGTGGAGTGATCGTCGCCACGGTGGACGCAGCTAGCGGCAACGTCACCAGCGCTACCGTTTCCTCAAGCACTGGGAGTTCTATCCTGGATAATGCCGCCACTAGCGCGTTTCGGCAGTGGCGATTTAGACCTGGAACAGTTTCCAGGGTTAACATTCCCATTACTTTCACCATGACCGGCGCGTCGTACTAAATTCCGTGATATGAGACTATCTTCGCCAGTTCCAAAAAAAAGAGCGCGGATCGAGATCATCCCGTTGATCGACATCATGTTCTTTCTGCTCGCCAGTTTCATGATGGTGAGCCTGAGCCAGACTCACATGAAAGGCATTCGCGTCAATTTACCGGCCGCAGTTGGGCCGCCGCCAAGCGGGGTGAAGGACTTCGTCTCGATCAAAGTGCTGGAAGGAAACGCGGTGTTCTTCGACAACCAATACGTAGCGGATGATCAAGTGCTGCCGCGATTATTCCAGCTTCACAGGGCAAACAAGGACATCAAAATCTCAATCAGCGCGCAGCCGATGGCGATGTATGGCGATGTGATTGGAGTGCTCGACAAAGTCCGGTCAGTCGGAATCACAAAAGTTGGTTATCAGATCAGGGCAGCCGGGGGTGTTACCCAAACGGGACCGGCTCCTCCTGCCCCTCCACCTCCCTCGCCTTAGCCGGCAAATTCGAGCCGTCGAAGTCTATCGGCGAGTGCGCGAATCGCTTTGGCGCGATGGCTGATTGTGTTCTTCACTCCGGTGGGCAGTTCACCGAAAGTTTGCTCGAATCCATCAGGAACGAAAATCGGGTCGTAGCCGAATCCGGAGTCGCCTCGTGGTTTATCAGTGATTCTTCCTTCGACTGTTCCTTCGAAGATTCCGAGAAGTTTGCCGTTACGCGCGAGCGCCACAACGCAGCGAAATCGAGCGCGACGCCGATCATCAGTGGCGTGAGCTCGCTCAAGCTCGCGGAGTAATTTATCGATTTTGTCCCGTTCCGTCGCATTCGCGCCAGCATAACGCGCCGAATAAATTCCCGGCGCACCACCAAGAGCCTCAACCTCCAATCCCGAATCGTCAGCAATCACCAGAGCTGGCAATTGTCGTGACGTGGCGAGAGCTTTGAGTTTCGCGTTTTCCTCGAACGACGTTCCACTCTCGCGAATCTCCGAAACGTCGGGATGCGCGCAGAGATCGCGCACATTAAACTCCGGTCCGAGTATATGCTGGATCTCGCGCGTCTTATGTCTGTTACGCGTTGCGACTACAAGTTCGATCACCATTCAATTGAAATGTGGAAACCGGAAATCCCAGAGTAAATTCTAGTTTCTTTTCCTGGCTTCTGGTTTCCTGATTTACCTGTAATGAGTAGCGACCGCCGTAAACCATATCCGTTCGACCAAATCGAGCCGAAATGGCAGGCCACCTGGGACGAGCGCCGGCTTTTTCACGCGCCCAACCCCGGCGAGAAAGGTTTCGATCCTGCGAAGCCAAAATTCTACGTGCTCGATATGTTTCCTTACCCGAGCGGGGCGGGGCTGCACGTTGGTCATCCGGAAGGCTACACTGCCACCGACATCGTAGCGCGCTATAAACGCCTGCGCGGCTTCAGCGTTTTGCATCCAATGGGCTGGGACGCCTTTGGTCTGCCCGCGGAGCAATACGCGATCAAAACCGGTCAGCATCCGGCAATCACCACCCGTGAAAACGTGGCGAAGTTCAAGAGCCAATTGAAGCGGATCGGTTTCTCTTACGATTGGCAAAGAGAGATCAACACGACAGACCCGACCTATTACAAATGGACGCAGTGGATTTTCCTCCAGATCTACAACTCCTGGTTGAACCCGGAGACAAATCGAGCCGAGCCGATTTCCACCTATCGCGGAACCGATCCGGATAGTGTCCGGCTGGCGTATGTCGCAGATGTCCCGGTGAACTGGTGTCCGGAGTTGGGCACCGTCTTAGCGAACGAGGAGGTTGTAGACGGAAAAAGCGAGGTTGGCGGCTTTCCGGTTGTGCGAAGACCGATGCGGCAATGGATGTTGCGTATCACCGCTTTTGCAGAGCGATTGCTTGAGGGACTCAACGAACTGGATTGGCCCGAGGGCATCAAACTGCTCCAGCGCAACTGGATTGGTCGAAGCCAAGGCGCGGAGATTGATTTCAAGATTAAGAATGTAGATCAGCAGATTCGCGTTTTCACTACGCGACCCGACACGGTTTACGGCGGTACATTCCTGGTCCTCGCGCCGGAACATTCATTGGTTGATTTGATCGTTACCGAAGAGCAGTGGCCGGCAGTGCGCGAATATCGCGAGCGCGCCGCGCGTAAAAGTGAGCTGGAGCGCGCCGATCTATCGAAAGAAAAAACCGGCGTGTTCACTGGCGCGTACGCGATTAATCCGGCCACCAACAACAAGATTCCAATCTGGATCGCTGATTACGTGCTGCTTGGCTACGGGACTGGGTCGATAGGTGGCGTTCCGGCGCACGATGAACGCGATTTGGAATTCGCGAAGAAATTCGATCTTCCGATCGTCGTCGTTGTTCAGCCAACAGGAGATGAGCCGGCACTTGGATTCACCGGCGAAGGCTTCGCCATTAACTCGCCGATCATCAACGGCCTAACGAGCGCTGAGGCGAAAAAGAAAATCACCGCCTGGCTCGAAGAACGCGGCCTCGGCAAACGCGCAATCAATTACAAGCTGCGCGACTGGTTATTCTCGCGTCAACGATATTGGGGCGAGCCATTTCCGATTGTTTGGGAAAACGGGAAACATCGCGCATTGCAGGAAAAAGAATTGCCAGTCGTTCCGCCGCCGCTCGACGATTACAAACCTACCGGCACCGGAGAACCGCCGCTGGCCAAGGCAAAAGAGTGGATCCGTTACTCCGACAAGGCGTCGCGCGAGACGAATACCATGCCGCAGTGGGCCGGGTCGTGCTGGTATTACCTGCGGTTCTCCGATCCGCACAATGACAAACGATTCGTTGGCGAAGAGGCGGAACGGTACTGGATGGGCGGCGGTAAACCTGGCAGCGTAGATTTGTACGTCGGAGGAACTGAGCACGCGGTGTTGCACCTGCTTTACGCTCGGTTCTGGCAAAAGGTGTTATTCGATCTGGGTTACCTCTCGAAGCCCGAGCCGTTCCAGCGGTTGGTGAACCAGGGAATCATCCTCGGCGAGGACAATCAGAAAATGTCGAAATCGCGTGGGAACATCGTTAATCCCGACGACGTGATCGATCAGCACGGCGCGGACGCATTTCGTTGCTACGAAATGTTTATGGGACCGCTCGAACAAATGAAACCCTGGAGCACCCGCGGCGTCGAAGGCGTCGCGCGTTTTCTTGCGCGCGTCTGGCGCTTGCTCATGACAGAGAACCAGGCAGGCGAATGGGAATTATCAAAAAGGATCAAAGCCATCGATGCCACCGAGCCGCAGCAAAAGCTGCTGCATGCAACGATCAAGAAGGTGACGGAGGATATCGAATCGTTCTCCTTTAACACGGCGATTTCGCAGATGATGATTTTCGTGAACGCGTTTACGAACGCCGAAGCGATCCCGTTGTCAGCGATGCGGACGTTCCTGATCCTGCTTAATCCATTCGCTCCCCACATTTCGTCCGAGCTGTGGGAGAGATTAAGGGCTGAATTTGGCGACGCGAGCGGAGATGTATCCCAACAGTCATGGGCGGCTTACGACGAGCGTTTGCTGATCGAAGACGAAGTTGAAATCGTCATTCAAATAAACGGCAAGCTTCGTGATCGAATTAAGATGCCGATTGTGGCTACGGAGGAAGAACTGAAAGCGGTCGCGCTGTCGAACCCGAAAATTCAAGACCGGATCGCCGGGAAGGCGGTGCGCAAGGTGATTGTGGTTCCTAAAAAGCTCGTCAATATCGTCGTGTGAAAAAAATCTGGGCGGAATTCAAAACGTTCGCAATCAAAGGGAACGCTGTCGATCTTGCGGTTGGCGTAATCATCGGCGCGGCATTCGGCGCGATCGTCAACTCTTTAGTGAAGGACGTGGTCATGCCGCCGATCAGTGTGCTCGCCGGCGGATTGGATTTCTCAAACAAGTTTCTCATTTTGCGGGCGGCCAAAGACGGCTCGACTGCATTCAATACTCCCGCTGATGCGGCGAAAGCCGGAGCGATCACCTGGAACTACGGCAATTTCATCACTCTCATGATCAACTTCTTGATTGTTGCGGCCGCGATATTTCTTGTCATCCGCGTCATCAATCAGCTTAGACATCCAGCCGAAAAACCAGTCGACACCAAGGATTGTCCTGCGTGCGCGATGAAGATCCCGATTAAGGCGACCCGTTGTCCTCATTGCACCAGCGAGCTCTCGGAAGCGGCGGTGCATTAGCGCTCAACTGCCCCAGAGAGTCGTCGTGTGAAAACCCGCGCTGTGACGCTGGTAATCGTTTTTCCCTAGGGAATTTCCGTAAAAATTGCTTGCCCTCGGCTGACCGGCCTGCTATTGAAGGCGCGACACGCCGATGCCTAGATGCCTTAACCTAGCGCTCGCGGGAGCTTTAGCTTGCTTTGTCGTAGGCTGCGCGACGCAATCGAAACCGACTCTCACCAGTGGACAGCGCATTCCAAAGGTGCGCACCACCGCGTACACGCAGCACGAGGGAGGAAGCGGCGCTCATAACGCAGTCGGCACGTATCTTTCCGGCCGGCACGTTTTAAGTGCAGCTTCAGACTGGTCGCGATACCCGCTCGGAACACGCTTTCGCCTCGCCGACACGAAGGAAGAATACGTGATCGACGATTATGGGAACGCTTTAGTCGGCACCGACACTATCGATCTTTACAAGACCACCCGGTCGGATGTAAAGAACTGGGGTGTCCGCTATGTCGACATCGACATTTTGCAGTGGGGCTCCGACGAAGAAAGTTTGAAAGTCCTCGCCCCGCGTTGCAAACATCGTTGTGTGAAGAAGATGGTCGTAGCTCTCGAAAAGAAGAAGGGCAAAACCGTCGCGCAAAATACTCCTCGACGCACTTCGGTTTCAAATTAGCACAACGCGACGACCAGACCAGCGCGATAGGCAGCGATAACCTGGCGAGTTGCTTTTGATTTACCGCCGATCACACTGCATTTTTCCCGCCAATGAAAATCTTTGTGGTTGGCGGCGCAGGCTACATCGGAAGCGTTTGCTCCGAGCTTTTGCTGAATGAGGGGCATGAAGTAGCCATTTTCGACAACTTGAGTGAAGGGCATCGGAGCGCTGTTGATTCCCGGACGCATTTCATTGAAGGCGAACTTGCGGATCGCCAGCAGATCGAGGCTGCCCTTTCCGCTCATCGGCCGGACGCCGTGATGCATTTCGCCGCTAACGCGCTCGTTGGCGAGTCAATGCAGAACCCGTCCAAATATTTTCGGAATAATATTTGCAATGGATTGAATCTCCTCGATGCCATGGTCGCGGCGGATGTGCGGCGGATCATCTTTTCGTCAACCTGCGCCCTTTTTGGTCCCCCCGATCGCCTGCCAATCGACGAAACCGCGCAGCCGCGTCCCATCAGTCCCTACGGCGAATCCAAACTCGCGTTTGAAAAAATTCTGCGCTGGTACGACGAAATTCATGGGGTGAAATTTGTTTGTCTGCGTTACTTCAATGCTTGCGGCGCGTCGGAGAGATTTGGCGAAGACCATCGACCGGAGACGCATCTCATTCCGACTGTGCTGCAGGTGGCGCTCGGTGAAAAACCGAACGTCGAAATCTACGGAACCGACTACGACACGCCGGATGGAACCTGTATTCGCGATTATATTCACATCCTCGATCTCGCCAACGCGCATATTCTGGCGCTCGGCGAATCCGCCAGCGGCTGTTACAACCTCGGCACGGGTGGCGGTTCGAGCGTTCGAGAAGTGATTGAATCGTGCCGCAAAATCACTGGACGAAAAATCGAGACAATCGAAAAACCACGCAGACCAGGCGACCCGCCCCGGCTCATCGCTTCCTCAAAAAGAATCAAGAAGGAACTTGGCTGGCAACCGCAATTCCAATCCCTCGATGCGATTGTCGAGAGCGCTTGGAAATGGCACCAAAAGTTCCCTCGCGGCTACGAAAATTAAAATTGCCCTCCCGTTCACGGTTTGCGCTGAGAACAGCGCACACTTCAGCCACGGGCGGCGTGAGTAGAACTAACTAGACAGCAGGCCGGCGAGAGCCGCTTCAACCGTCTCGATTTGGAGGTCATCAAGTTTCCCGCTCGGCGACTTGAGCACTTGCACGTTCTCGTTCTTTGGCGCCCAAACATCTGGATCCGTAGGACCGAAGAGGAGAATGCAATTTGTGCCGGCGGCCGCAGCCAGATGCGAAATTCCACTGTCGTGCCCAATAAATATCGAGCGCTCAAGCACGGCGGCGAGGCGAGGCAGCGGCAGGCTCCTGGCAAAACGGACATCGCGATTCTTCCATTCGCGTTCCAATTGGTCGGTCTGAGCTTCGTCTGCCTCGCCTGAGATCACCACCAAGCCTTTGAGGTCTGCCAAACGACTGTCTGGCGAAAACAAGCCAATCCAGTTTTCGAGTGGCCAGTTCTTTTCCTGGCTGCCGCTTCCCGGGTGTATTGCGATAATCGGTTGCGGCAGCGACGCGAGAAATTCGCGGGCAAACTCCCGATCTTCTATGGAGGGAAAAATTCTCTCGGCAAAATCGACAACGTTGATTCCCAGTTCCTCGATCGGGCGCGCAAGCTGCCGGGCCGCGTGGCCGGCGTTTTCGACGATCCGTGCGGGTCTGCAAATCAGATTTTGGACGCCACATCGACGAAGATTTGTTTCGAAGATCCGGTCGGGGTCGTAGAGATAACTGACAATCAAATCGAAGCTCGCGAAATAATCGGCCAAATCCGCAGGCAATTCCGAGTTGCGCGCGAAAAATCTGGCCAGCGGCCCGTATTCAATCGAATGCACCGCTTGCGCATAGAACCGCTTCTCCGCAAGCACTGCAATGTGCTTGTAGCCGAGAATCTCCATGTGCGCCTGCGGCCGCGCGTCACGAAGCGCTTTGAGTGCAGGCAAAGTGAGAATGAAATCGCCAATTGCGCCGCCGCGGATCACCAGAATGCGGTTCATCTATCTTATGTAGTCACGGGCCTGCGGGCCGTGTTCATCATGAAATCGAATAGTCCGCCTAAACCGGCCACAGGCCGGTGGCTACAGCGAAGTTTCTTTTAGTATTGCGTAAACGTGAACCTGAGAATTACGCAGCCGTAAGCCAGCACGATAGCATGCAGGCAACGCCACCGAAAAACACTGCGAGCGCTCCAATTAATTTGGTCGCGAAGGACGTACGGAATCGCCACCCAGAACAAGCCCGCGATAATCAGCAAGTAAGCAAACACCGTCACGAGCAGGCGGCTCGTTTCGTAGCGCAAAAAGGCCGCATCAAGCAGCGGTTCGGCCACGAGCAAACAGAGAATCCCGAGCGCGCGTACCGCGAGGAATTCATCCACGAAAAACACCGTGAGCACGTAACCGATTGGTAACGCAATCAGGAGGGGACGACGAAAGCTGGCGAATTCGCCCATCTGGATGGTGGCGAGCAACCACATGGTCCAAGCCAGGCAAATGGTGAGCACCACCACTCCGGCAACGCGAGAGCGCGGAAACTGCTTCACGACTTGCGCGAAGTCGGGTTTCATCAATCCGAACACACCGACTACAACGAGAAAAGCGCCGGCGATTACTCCGGCTGTGTGCAAAGAGAGATGGTAAATCATGCGTCGAACTACACTGATGGCGTGTGAGTTTGGATAGGGTGACGCAAGTTTTCAACTTGCGATTGAAGATGCGCTACTCTAGCAGAGGCATCCCGTAGAGGCTGAATCCGTTGGCGCGCTCAATTCGCACGTTAACAAGGTCCCCAACAAGTTCTTCGCTATTGCCTGTTGGCCGTCGCTTTGGCGACGGCGAAAATATGACAATTTTGTTTGTGCGAGTTCGCCCCATCAGGCGCGCGCGGTTTGTTTTGCTGGGGCCTTCGCAAAGCACTTCCACCTGGCTTCCAACCAGGCGTTCGAGAAGCCGGCGATTCGATTTGTTGACGACCTCGAGTAAATCTTGATTGCGCTCTTCTTTGACGTGCTCGTCGATTTGATCTGGCATTTCCGAGGCGGGAGTATCGCGCCGTGGTGAGTAGCGGAACACAAATGCGTTGTCGAATTGGATTTCCTCGACCAAATCGCGTGTCTGCCGGTAGTCGTCGTCCGTCTCGCCGGGAAATCCGACGATAATGTCGGTGGTGATCGCAACGCCGTTGCGCGCCCGCCGGATTCGCTCGACCAGATCCAAATACTTCTCTGCGGTGTACGCGCGGTGCATCGCTTTCAGGATTTTGTTCGAGCCGGATTGCAACGGCAGATGAACGTGCTCGGCAAGCTTCGGCAATCGCGAGATTGCGTCGATCAAGTCGTCCCGGAAACCGATCGGATGAGGGGAAGTGAAACGAAGTCGTTCAAGGCCTTCGACCTCATGAACCGACTCGAGCAACTGCACGAAGGGGAACTTATTGTCGACCTTCGGAAATTCATGGCGACCGTAGAGATTCACGATTTGGCCCAGTAGCGTGACTTCTTTGACGCCGCGCAAAACCAGATCGCGTACTTCGGCCACGATCTCGCAGATGGACCGGCTGCGTTCCGCCCCACGCGTCTGCGGCACGATGCAGAAAGTGCAGTGCATGTTGCATCCTTGCATGATCGAGACAAAAGCCGTCGCCTGCCTGGGCATCAGTTGCTGGTCGCGAATGGTCGATTGCGAACCGGCTTCCTCCTCGACGTCAACGACCGAAAATCGCAGATCATCTATGGCGCGATGCAGCGCGCCCGGCGGACGCGCCCTACCATTCTTTTCCTTGATCAACTCGTCGACGTAATCGGGCACGCGGTGAAACTTTTGTGTGCCAACGATAAGATCGACATGCGGCAAAGCCTTCAGCAGTTCGCCACCGCGCGCCTGGGCCATGCAGCCGAGGAACCCGAAAACCATGTGCGGCCTTTCTTTGGCCAGCCGCCCGAGCATTCCCATCTTGCCAAGCGCTTTTTGGTCAGCCATGTCCCGCACGCTGCATGTGTTCAGGAGCACAACGTCGGCTTCGGACTCGTGCCCGACCCGCTCGTAACCGCGCGCCACGAGCGAATGCGCAACCTGTTCGGAGTCGCGCTCGTTCATCTGGCAACCATAAGTCTTGATGAAGAATTTCGGCATGGATGGACGAAAACAATACATAGCGGCGCCACGTGCGCCACGGGCACATTATCGGCTTTTCATCGTGTCCATTTGGGATTAAATCGCGGCGCGCATGAATGAAGACGTTCCAGCAATCGGCATCATCGGTGGCAGTGGTCTCTACCAGATGGAGGAGTTGCGTGATACGACTGAACACAAAATCGACACACCGTTTGGACCGCCGTCGGACCTGCTCGTGGGTGGAAAATTAGGCGCCCGTCAGGTTTATTTTTTGCCCCGACATGGCCGCGGCCATCGGATTCTGCCGCACGAAATAAATCACCGCGCCAACATTTACGCACTGCGGTCGTTGAATGTCCGCTGGATCGTTTCAGTGGCGGCGGTCGGCAGCTTGCAGGAAAAATACGCGCCGCGAGATGTGGTCTTACCCTCGCAGTTTTTCGATCGCACCAGTCAACGGACGGCGCATACATTTTTCGGCGAAGGCATTGCGGCGCACGTTGGATTCGCCGAGCCGATCAGCGCGAACTTGCGCAATCTGTTGGCGGAATCGACTAGGTCCTTGGGATACACGGTTCACAACGGCGGCACTTACGTGAACATGGACGGCCCGGCATTCTCGACGCGTGCGGAATCTGAATTCAATCACCGCAACGGGTTCGACGTGATCGCCATGACCAATCTTCCGGAGGCAAAGCTGGCTCGCGAAGCGGAGATCGCACTCGCTACCATGGCCATGATCACTGACTACGATTCTTGGAAAATCGAAGAGGAACCAGTGTCGGCTGAGATCGTTCTCAGTCACCTGCTCGCAAATGCAGAGACAGCCCGCAGAGTCATCGCAGACGTCATCCCGCGAATTCCAAATGAGCCAAACTGGCCGGAACATTCCGCGTTGGATACGGCGCTAGTGACCGACCGGAAGTTGTGGCCGGAAGCCGCTATACAAAAGCTGAAACCGATTTTGGCGCGCTTCGTCGCCGAATAAGGTCGCCGTCTGTTTTCGTCTGATTGCGATCGGCGCGCAGAGGATTGCTCGGTCTACCTTTGCGATCACGAGCAATTGAATTTCGAGCCGAGGCGATTGAGAATCACAAAATGAAAACGCGTTGCTTTGATCACATCGATTTGCGGGTGACAAACATGGAAACGGCGGGAAAGTTCTACGGCAAAATTCTGCCGCAGCTTGGGTTTGTTCACGAAAGTCCGGGCGACGATTATTATACGTTCTATGCTGGCGGTGGCGAACGGCCGTTGGAATTTTTCTGTTTAAGCGAGGACAAAAACCATCATCCCAACGGCACACGCATCGCGTTTTGGGCGGACACGCGCGAAGAAGTAGATCGGATTGCGAAACTCGTGCGCGACGCTGGCGGGAAAAACCTTGAGGGGCCGGAAGTTTGCAAGGACTACAGCCCGGGGTACTACGCCTTCTTTTTCGAAGACCCCGATGGCAACAAACTCGAAATTTGCTGCCGCGAGAAGCCGGTATTTGCGGGTTAACCTGTAGAGGCAGCCGTGTCGGCTGCGACCATCGCGATTTTGCAGGCGATACGCCTGCCGCTACACTTGGGAAGTGGCCAACTTAAGAACGAACAATCTGGCGCATCACGAACCTGCCATTTTGCAGGGCGCCCGCCGTGTTCGGTATCTCAAGTTGATCGCGCTTTTCAAAATTGGCAAAGGTGCGCTGCTGCTTCTGGCAGGTGCTTCACTGCTTTTTTTGAACACGCGGACTCGCTGGATGGAGGCTCTGTCGAACTGGACTGCGGATGAAATCCTGCTCGAGCACAGCCGCGCCGTCGCCTGGCTGCTTCACAAACTCCAAGCCGTGCTCACGGACGGTGCAGTGCGGGCTACGGGCTTCCTGGCGCTGTTTTATGCGGCAATTCTTTTCACGGAAGGGATCGGTGTTTACATGCAGCAGCGCTGGGCGGAATTGCTCATGATTTTCGCGACCGCGAGTCTAATTCCAATTGAGCTCCGGCATCTCTGGCATCGGCCGGGTTTGGTGGGCGCGCTCATATTGCTGGCGAATTGCTTCATTGTCTGGTTCTTATATCGGGTGCTCAAACGCGAGAAACCCGACACCCAAATTGCGCCTCAGCGGGAACTGGTCGAGACCGTTTACGTTGCATTGATTTGATGCGACCACCGACACACTCGGTGCGGCAGCGACGGTCGATTACTTTAGCGGGAATACGGGGGATCTGCTGTCCCATGCAAAGGCCAAAAATTGATGACAAACTAACGTTGCTGGCGGACTTCGGGAAGACCGAAGCGATTTGCGTCGAGGTTCTGGACAATCCGGCCACCGAGGAGGAGGGCATCCTGCTCAAAGTGATGGCCCGCGGCCCATTCGAACAAGGTCAACAAGTCTGGATAGTTGGTCGCGACGGATCAAAAGTCGGAGCGACTGTAGAAAACGTCTCCAAGCAAACGATCGACAGCGAAGTCACACTCTCGACGGTCTTGCCGGCGTAGCCATAGCCGACGTCACTGGTCTCACTACAGTTCGTTGCTTTTTAGAAGAACCGCGCCGGCGCGTTTCATTTCATCGAGTGCGCGATCGATGTCGCCCGGCTCCAGCTCAATTCCGCGGCAACCATCGACGATGACATTCGTGTTCAAGCCAAGGTGACGCGCGTCGAGCGCACTGTATTTGACGCAGTAGTCCAACGCCAGACCCATAAGGTAGATCTCCTTGATCGATCGCTTCTCCAAATAATGAGCAAGACCGGTGTGTCGTCGATGGGCGTTGTCAAAGAACGTACTGTAACTATCAATGTTTCGCTCGGTGCCCTTGTGAAAAACATGAGCGATGCGGCTGGTGTCGAATAAGGGAGCGAAGTGGGCACCGTGCGTGTTTTGAACACAATGCACCGGCCAGAGGATTTGTTCGATTCCGTCGAGAATGATGCGGTCACCCGGCTTCTTTCCCTTGTGGTTTGCGGCGAAGCTGCCGTGGTCGGACGGATGCCAATCTTTGGTCGCGACGACAAGATCAAAGCGTCGCTGCAATTCATTGGCAACCGGAATGACTTCATCACCATGCGGCACCGCCAAGGCGCCGCCAGGCAGGAAATCATTCTGAAGATCGACCAGAATTAGCGTGTTCATTTCGGTTAGCTTGCGCGATCAATTTCGATCGTAATTTATACAGTGATTGTTCGAGGCCGATCTCATACGGCGACGGGTCGTTCAGCTGCAAAATTTCGGGAGGCGCGCAACTGAGCTGCTTACGCATGTGCTCGCGCGACTCCTCAATGCTCGGCTGTTCGTAAACGAGTTGTCCGGCCCGGAAAATCGGCACAAGCAAATCGGAATAACGAGTATGTCGAAGGATTCTCGTTTTGTCTTCTGTTTCAACATCCACGATTTCGCAGCGCTCAGAAACGCCGTGATCGGTTTCGTAGATCGCGTCGGCCATGAATCTTCCATCCGGCTGATAAAACCGGCGCACCTGTAATGAGCCTGGGACCGAAGCCTTTGCTGATTCTTCGGAAAGTTTGACGCGGTATTGCCATTCACCGCGGCGCCGGATTGCGCCGAGTTTATAGATGCCACCGAGAGCGGCGTCCGGCTGACCGGTGGCAAGCTTTGTTCCCACGCCCCAGACATCGATCTTCGCGCCGCGCTGTTTCAAGTCCGCGATCATGTGCTCGTCGAGATCGCCCGAGCAGACGATCTTTGCGTTTGGAAAGCCCGCTTTATTCAGCATCCGGCGCGCTTTGATGCTCAATGCAACGCGGTCGCCGGAATCCAGACGCACGCCAATCATCTCATGCCCTTGTCTGCGCAGTTCGCTGCCTATCTCGATGGCGTGACGTATGCCGTCGATAGAGTTGTAGGTGTCGACCAGAAAAATGCAGTTGTTAGGCATTGTTTCTGCATACGTCTTAAACGCCTCGAGCTCGTTTTCGAAAACCATGATCCAACTGTGCGCTTGCGTCCCGCTGACGGGGATGCCGAACTGTTGTCCTGCCTGCAAATTCGATGTGCCCGCGCAGCCGCCGATGTAAGCGGCACGGGCTGCCGTCAATCCACCATCGACTCCCTGCGATCGGCGCAGACCAAACTCGATCACCGGATCACCTTTAGCAGCCAGGCAGACGCGCGCCGCTTTTGTAGCGATAAGGCTCTGGAAATTGAAAATGTTGAGCAGGGCCGTCTCGAGTAGCTGGCATTGAATGATTGGACCAACCACCCTGATCAGCGGTTCGTTCGCGAAGACTAACGTCCCTTCAGGAATTGCCTCTATGTCGCAGGTCAGTTGCAGCCCGTGCAGGTAATCGAGAAAACGAGAATCGAACAGCGGTTTACCATCATTGCCGCGCTGCGAGGCAAGATAATCGACTTCCGTGTCGGTGAAGTGGAACGTGCGCAGGAGATCGATCGCTGTCGTCAGTCCGCAAGCCACGGTGAATTGCCCGGCAAAGGGGTTCTCCCTAAACGTGAGGTGAAACACCGCTTCATGGTCGGTCACGCCGGCTTTGAAATAACCGCACGCCATCGTGACCTCGTAAAGGTCGGTCGTGAGCGCGGAGAAGCCATGCCGTGGGGACGTCATCACACGACTTGCATTTTAGGCAGCCAATGCGGGTTTGCGAACGTCCGGGGAGCGCACGCGGCTCGCGTGGTGGTTTCGGCGTCGCGCCGAAACAATCTTCTATTACGTTCAATCTCTGTGCCGTTAGGTACACACGACAAAAATTCGCGATCGCGAGGACACGCTCGCCAGCACGCGAGCCGCGTGCGCTGCCCAGACAACCGATCGCCGCTCGCGTTCCGTTCCTTAATTGAGAGAAATGAAATCGAAGCAGCCCGAGCGCAGCTTTTCGTTTCTGCAGGTCAACCAGCGCGAAGGTAAACCGCGGAAGCGCGGTCTGACGGAAATCCGCGGATCGTATTACTCGGTCGTCGGCCGAAGATACCTGGAAGATCTGTTCGAAATGATGGGCGCCTATGTCGATTCGCTGAAGTTCGCCGGCGGCTCATTCACACTGATGCCGAAACCAGCACTGCGAGATATCATTGAGCTTTGTCACAACCATGACGTGCTCGTCTCTACAGGCGGATTTATCGAGCGCGTGCTCGTTCAAGGCAGCGATGCGGTTCGCAAATACGTGGCGGAGTGCAAGAGACTTGGATTCGATATGATCGAGATCTCGGCGGGGTTCATTTCAATCCCAACTGATGATTGGCTTCGGTTGATCGAGTTAGTGCGCAAATCCGGGCTGAAAGCAAAACCCGAAGTGGGCATTCAATTCGGAGCTGGTGGGGCCACGGCTGCGGGAGAATTGCAAGCAGAAGGCACACGGGATCCGGACTGGGCGATTGCGCACGCCAAGCGATTTCTCGAAGCCGGCGCGGACGTTATCATGATCGAGAGTGAAGGAATCACCGAGAATGTTGAACAGTGGCGCACGGAGGTACCGGCAAAATTCATCGATGAGATCGGCATGGACAAGCTGATGTTCGAAGCGGCCGATCCCGATGTATTCGCATGGTATATCAAAAACTACGGCGCAGACGTGAATCTCTTTGTCGACCACAGCCAGATCGTGCAACTGGAGTGTTTGCGCGCTGGCATCTGGGGAACCAAGAGTTTGTGGGGCAGGGTAGTGACATACGAAGAAGAATGACGAAGCACAAATGACGAATGACGAAGAAAGTCCGAATGCTTAATGACGAACGACATACGGTAACCGCTTCGTCATTCCTTCGTCATTAGACATTCCTCATTCGGGACCGACGTGAAGCGAGAACCAATCGCTCGCGAGCTTCGCGACTTTTTCCAACGCGCCCGGCTCTTCAAAGAGGTGGGTCGCGCCGGGGATAATCTCCAGCTTCACTTCGCAGCGCATCTGATCGCGTGCCATTTCGTTTAGCTCGATGACGACGTCATCGTTCCCGCCGACGATGAGCAATGTCGGCGCCTGGACTTTTGGCAAGCCATGGCCAGCAAGATCGGGACGCCCGCCACGCGAAACGATCGCACCGACGTCGTTTGGAAGTTCCGCTGCTGCAACCAACGCCGCAGCGCCGCCTGTGCTTGATCCGAAATATCCAATGTGCAGATCGCGCGTTTCCTTTTGTTGCCGGGTCCACCTGGTGGCGTGCACAAGGCGCTCAGCCAGCAAACTGATGTTGAATCGGTGTTCACGAGTGTGGATGTCGAGCGCTTCTTCTTCAGGCGTCAGTAAGTCGAAAAGTAACGTTCCGAGCCCGGCACGATTGAGTGTGCGCGCGATAAATTGATTACGTGGACTGTGCCGGCTGCTCCCGCTGCCGTGCGCAAACAGCACGAGTGCAACAGCGTCCTCGGGGATAGTCAAATTTCCGGACAGAATTGCGTGACCGGCGGGTATCTGCACTTCATTCATCGCCTACTCCCGTTCTGAGATCTTTGTTTCGAGTTGGAGTAAATGCATGAGCAAGAAAAAGAAATCAAAGCGTCAAACCCTACACTTTAAACGGATAAGTTTCGGGCAATTCGCCTTCTACCCAAATGCTGGTTCGCTCCAGCGGCTCAACCGCGCGTGTTTCATCAATGTGGATGAATGCATCGAACTGTTCCGGGAGGCGCGCATGAAAATAATGGCTCAACCGCTCTGTGTCCGGCCGATAAATCACACCGATGGCGCGCTCGATGCGCCGTCGTTGCAACACGCCTATCTGACCGGCGCCTCGCAAATCGATCCAAAAACGAGGTAAACCGGTCTGGTGAAACAAATCTTCGTAACTCCCACGCAGCGCCGGCCGAACATTCTTACGCTCCGCGGGCGCTCCCCAATCTGATGCGGCGGTGACTGTACCGTGATGCGTGCTGAAGCCGATGAGCACGGCATCACCGGCAAAGCGTTCACGAACGAGTTGTCCCACGTTCACTTCGCCATGAAGACTCATTTCCGTGGCGCGGGCATCACCGAGGTGGGAATTGTGCGCCCAAACTATGGCTTTCGGTTCGCGGCTTCCATTCAGATGCGCCACGAGATTTTCAAGGGTCTCTACCATGTGCTGGTCACGCAAGTGCTGGTCACGCAAATTCCAGGAGGACGCGCGCCCGCGGAACATCGCCCGGTAATATTTCTCCGCGTCCTTTACCAGGCGCGCGTTTTGCTCTGCAGAAAAAAATTCCTCGGCGGCCACTTCCCCGTCGCGGGTTGAAAACTCTGCCGCTTTTTGCTGTAACTCGGTCAGCTGTTGAACTACCGCATTCTCACACGATTCGGTTGCCCCGATAGTGGCGGCGTAGCCGTACTCCTGTGGGTCGCGGCCGAAATGGTCAAAACAGGAGTAGCGCAACCGCGCCCGTCGCGCAGCCCCGGGATCAACTTTGTCGAGATACCTGAGCACCGCTTCGATCGATGCATGCAAGCTATAAAGATCCATTCCATAGAATCCGACCGGCGCTCGCTTCCGATCCAGCTCTTCGTTGAAGCCCCGCAACCATTGCACGAACTCCAGCACGACTTTGTTGCGCCACATCCAGATTGGAAATCGGCGAAAACCCGAAAGCGATTGGTCTAGACTAGCATCCGAACTGCCGCCGCGCACATAACGATGAACGCGAGCTGTATCAGGCCAATCCGCCTCGATTGCTATTATGGAGAAGCCTTTTTCGACGATGAGCCGTTTCGTGATCGCCGCGCGCTCGAAATAAAACTCGTATGTGCCGTGACTCGCTTCGCCGATCAAAACAAATCGCGCATCACCAATCAGCTGCAGCAGCGCATCGTAATCGCGTGCCTCACCAGAGAGCGGCTGCGCCATTTCACGCACAAATTCAGCATCTGTCATTGTTGTTGGTTACTTGATTTCTCTCGGGAAATTTCTTGCGCCGCTCGGCTCAGCAGCTCGTGTACGTCATCGTCGCTCGTCTGCGAAAAATCTTCGTAATACTGGCCGACAGCCTGAAAGAACGGCGGCGTGCTCAGGCAGATGGCTTCATCGGATTGTCGTGCGAGCTCCCGGCAGGTGTCTGGCGGACCGACCGGAACCGCCACGACGATTTTCGCCGCACCCCTCTCTCGCAGCGCCTTTACCGCTGCGCGCATCGTCGCGCCCGTGGCCAACCCGTCATCTACCAAAATCACGATCCGGTCGCGCAACTCCGGTGCAGGACGTCCTTCACGATAAATTTGTTCGCGCCTTTGAAGTTCGGCTGTTTCCTTGGCGGTGACTGCCTCAATTGCCGCATCCGCGTACGGGATTGCGTGGATGACGTCTTCGTTTAGCACGCGCACGCCGCCTGAGGCGATCGCGCCGGCAGCCAGTTCTTCAAATCCAGGCACACCGAGTTTGCGCACGATAAAGGCGTCGAGCGGTGCACGCAGGCATTTCGCGACTTCGTAGGCGACCGGGATACCTCCTCGCGGCAACCCAAGTACAACCACGTCATTCCGATTGGCATACTTTTCGAGCTTTTCCGCAAGCAACCGCCCCGCTTCGGTTCGGTTCGCATAGGCTCGCTCCATCCGGCTGAACCGCCTTAGGCTGCTGAAGCGAGGGCGGGGGACAAGGACTGCATATCCTTGGGCAAAGCCAGAATTACTTTTGCCAGCTCGCCATTGCCGATGTGATTGGCGATAACACCGAGCACGTTCTGGGTCGTCTCCATTGGATCTATGACCCGGTCAGCGATGATTTTCGCCTGCACTTCCGCTAAGAATTCTTCCCGCGACATCTTGATGGGGACTTTCGATGGCTCCCAACCCTCATAATAGAGGCCGCGCACGAGCATTGGCAATTGCGCGCCGAAATGCACCGCGACATCTACAGGCAAGCGGTCGCGCAGCGTTTGCAGCACGGCTCGCAGAGATTTCCAAGCGTCGCGTTTCTCCATGTGCATGGATTCGGCGATTCGCGCAATCCATTCGTGTGCTTTCTGGGTGGTAGTTTCGATGGTTTCAAGGCCTTGCTCGCTCATAGATAGATCCTTTCCATTGGCGGGATTCCTCGTCGCGATACGTCAAATCCCTTCCTTTAAGGTTTCGCACCTCGGGTCGGCAATGGGCGTGTTTAAGTGCGCCCGAGACTTCTGAATGAAATTTACCGCGGATCAGCTGACCGATCGTTGGTAGGCCCTCAACGGGTTCGCTCTTTTCGAGATAATCGCGGAACGCTGCTGCAAAAGCTGCCCGCCGCATCGTCGAGTTCCGCGGTTCCTATGCACCGCCAGCAGGATTTCGATCTGGCCAGGGCGGAGGCGATGGGAGATCAAAGCGTTTTGTCTTCAACTCGCCTTGAATTTCCTGAAGGGCGCGATCAAGCTGTTGGTCTTCGCCTTTGAATTCTTTCCCGGGATCATTATCGACTACGATGTCAGGATCGACTCCGTGTCCCTCGACAATCCATTGTTTGCCGTCTTTGGAGTAAAGCCCGAACTCCGGCTTGAAGAATTGTCCGCCGTCGACAAGCGGGAGCGATTCGCGAATGCCAGTTACGCCGCCCCACGTGCGTTTGCCGATGAGTTTGCCGAGTCCAAGCGATTTAAATCGGTAAGGGAAAATATCGCCATCGGAGGCGGAGAATTCGTTGATTAATGTCACCATCGGACCGACGAACGTTTGTGACGGATCGGTTTGTGGCATGCCGTTGCGCGCGATGCCAATCATCACCAGGGCGCGCCGCAATCGCTCGATCACAAGTGGCGAAACAAAGCCGCCTCCGTTGCCACGAACATCAACGATGAGCGCATGTTTCCGGATTTGCGGAAAGTAAAGCTTCGTGAACTCGTTAAGGCCGGGCTGACCCATGTCGGGAATGTGAATGTAACCAATCTCGCCGCCTGTTTTCTTCGTCACGTAATCGATGTTCTTTTGCACCCAATCGATGTAATAAAGTGGTGATTCGTCGTCAGTCGGCACAACGGTGACGTCACGCGCCCCGGCGTCGGTCGGTTTGGAATTCACGCGGAGGATCACTTGTTTGCCAGCGGTGCCGATGAGCGCGTCGTAAAGGTTTGGCAAACTCGAGACCGGCGTGTTGTTGATTGCCAGAATGTAATCGCCGGGTTTCACATTCACGCCGATATCTGTAAGCGGTGAGCGCGTTTTCTTGTCCCAGTTTTCGCCTGGTAAAATGCGGTCGATTCGATAGGCGCGCGTGCCCGGGTCGCGGGAAAGTTCCGCGCCTAGCAGGCCCAACTTGATGCGGGGCGTGTCCGGCCGTTCGCCCCCGCCAACGTACGCGTGGCCAACATTCAATTCGCCAATCAGTTCGCCTAACAAGTAGGTGAGATCGTTGCGATGATTCACGAACGGCAACAGCGCCGCGTACTTGTCGCGCATGGCCTTCCAATCAATACCGTCCATCGTCGGCGAGAAGAAGAAGTCGCGCATTTGCCGCCAGCACTCGAAATAGATCTGGCGCCACTCCGCACGGCGATCCAGCTGCATGTCGAGACCCTGGATCTTGTGCTCATGATCCTTGGTCTCGATCTTATCTTTGGGGATGTCGATGATGGCGTAGTCCTTTTTGATTTTCACCAACATCTTTTTTCCGTCGAACGTGATCTGATAGTTGTTGGCGTCGCCGATCACGGTCTCCTTGCGGTCGTCGAGATTGTAAGCGCAGAGGTGCGATTTCTTGTCTTTCTCCTGGAACAGCTGTTCGTCATCCTCGCCCACCTCGTCGCCGGCTGTGCGGCGCAGATAAAAGATGCGATTATCATCCAGCATTCGGATGTTGCGATAGTTTCCCGGCGTGATTTCCAGACCAACTATCCGATTCTGGATTCCATCGGTATCAACTTTCACTACGACCGGTTTTTTCGGTTTTTCGTCCGGTTTTTTCTCGCCCGGACTTGCCTCCGGCTTTTTCTCTTCGGCTTGCTTCGCCTTTTCTTTTTCTCGCTTTTCCGCGGCCTTGCCGACTTCATCGCTCTTCGGGGCGAGCGGGTTCGCAGTGTCTTTCGCCAGCGTAACGAGATAAACACGCTGCATGTCGCGATAGACATTGGCGAATTCCTGATCGCCAAAGGTTGGTTTGAAATCGCGCGCAGAAGCGAGCAACAGATATTTTCCGTCGTCGCTGAAGACCGGTTCCCCCGAGCCGTACCAACTATCGGTGACGGCGGTCTGCTGTTTGTTCGCGAGCGAGTACATGTAAACGCGCGGCATGTCGTTCTCTTCGGGGCGCGCCCAGGTGATCCACTGACTGTCGGGCGACCAGTTATAACCCTGGATCTCGCCGAATTTGTCCTGGTCGACCAGAGTCACCGCCTTGGACGCAACATCCGCATAGCGCAATCGCTGCAAGCGATCGCTCCAGAGCAGTTTCTTGCTGTCGGGCGACCATTTCGGCGCGTAGTAGTAAGTGTCGCCGCCATTCGTGATTTGTTGCGGCTCGCCTTTGCCGTCCTGAGAACGCACATACAATTCGTTCTCGCCGGTCGCGTCCGAGTTGTACGCAATCCATTTTCCGTCGGGCGACCAAACCGCATCGCGTTCGTGCGCTCCTGAGGTTTTGCTCAGATTGCGAGGTGTCCCGTTCCTTGCGGGAACCGAAAAGAGGTCGCCGTGCGCGATGACAATCGTTCGCTCACCGTCAGGCGCGAGATTTACAGATTCCAGATGCTTAGCCGCATCGACCAATCCGCCGCGGCCGCCGTCGAAGTCTTCTTTGATGTCGATGGGCACAGGGGCGGCCCGGCCCGCGGCCAGATCATACCGCCAGATGTGACCAGCCTGCTCAAACACGATCGATTGTTTGCCCATCGATGGGAACTTGATGTCGAAGTCCGTGAAGTGCGTCAGCTGCTTTGTTTCCTTCGTTGCAAAATCCACAACGAAGAGATTCATTCGGTTGTCCCGGTCAGAAATGAAATAGATCTTGTTGTCGGGTCCCCACATCGGGCAGATGTCCTGGGCGGGATTGTTCGTTAGGTTTTCCGTTGCGCCGGTTTTAAAATCGTAAAGCCAAACGTCATCCGCCATGCCGCCGCGATAATGTTTCCATGTGCGGAACTCGCGGAAGATGCGGTTGAATGCCATCTTCGAATCGTCCGGCGAAAACGAAACGAATCCGCCGCGCGGCACCGGCAATTGTTGCGGCAATTCTGAGTCCAGACCTACGGCGAAAAGCGAGCCGATGAAATCGTCGAACGATCTCATGCGCGAGCGGAAGACGATGAGTGGCTTGGTGTTTTCCCATGCCATCACAATGTTGTTGGGACCCATGCGATCAGAAATATCGTCGCGGCCCAGTGTGGCCGAAGTCGTCAGGCGCTTTGGGACGCCGCCCTCGGCGGGCATGACGTACACTTCTCTGTTGCCGTCGTACTCCGAAGTAAAAGCGATGTGAGTGCCCTCCGGCGAAAACCGTGAAAACGAAGTGTAACCCGGACCGCTTGTTAGGCGTCGCGCTGTGCCGCCGTCTTTGCCGACCGTATACAATTGGCCTGCGTAACAGAAGACGATGTCCCGATCATTCGTCGTCGGAAAACGCAATAGCCGCGTCGTGTTCGGCAGGTTCTGCGCCCAGACAATTGTCAACGAGCAAAGGACGATCGTGATCGAGAAAGAGAAAAAACGACAAAGCATATTCATAGAGTAACGAGAGCGAAGTGAGCAAAGTGCCGTTGAACGCATCGGATGCAACAGCGATTTCATTCCCAGATTGGATGCAGTACCGTGGCGAATTGGATTCAAAGAGAATTGGGAACACAGATGTGCGGTCACCGAAAATTTCGGCGCGCACCAGCCTGGGCGCTAACGATACTTAGCGTAAGACCGTGCGCGACGAGGTCCACGGCAGTAGACTGAACAATCGTTCATGGAGTGGCTCAGTGATCCGAATGCATGGATCGGACTGTCAACATTAACAGTTCTCGAACTCGTCCTTGGCATCGACAACATCGTTTTCATCTCGATCCTGGCGGGGAAACTCCCTGCACATCAGCAAAAGAAAGCACGCACTATTGGCCTCAGTCTGGCCATGCTTATGCGGATTCTGCTGCTGCTTTCGATCACTTGGATCGCGCGACTCACCCGTCCGCTCTTTGCAATTGGCGGTTTCGAAGTCACCGGCCGCGCCATAATTCTGGTCGCCGGCGGATTATTTCTTCTGGTGAAAAGCACGCACGAAATTCACGACCACATTGAAGGAGAGAACGAACATCGAAACGTGCGCGCGGTTGCGTCACTGTTCGCTGTGCTCGTGCAAATTAGTCTCCTCGACATCGTGTTTTCGCTTGATTCCGTGATCACCGCTGTCGGGATGGTCGATCAAGTAGCCATCATGATCATCGCTGTGATCCTGGCGGTGATCGTCATGATGATCTTCGCCAATCCTGTGAGCAGCTTCGTCGAACGTCATCAAACCATCAAGATGCTCGCGCTCAGCTTTCTCCTTCTCATCGGCGTGAACCTCATCGCCGAAGGTCTCGGCTTTCACATTCCCAGAGGCTACACCTATTTCGCGATGGCGTTCTCGTTATTCGTGGAAATGCTGAACTTAAGAATGCGATCCCGAAAACCTGTGCCGCGCCCGGTACAAAGCCGGCGACTGCAGAAGGCGATCCATCGCATCGAAGCGCCGCACTGAACATGGGATTCGAACCCTCGATTAGATCAATCGGGTCCGACGCGTGGAAACCAACTGCTCGGCTTCTTTACTTGTGATCGCGCATGAGTGAATAGTTCGATCTTATCTACGTCACTGAGTTTCAAGGGAAGTGAAAACGGTCTGGCGCGTCTTTGTTTATCTAAAACGCTATCCAATGCTCGCGATCGCGACGTTGGCTTGCGCGATCGTGGGCACGCTCATGATGATCGTTCCACCTGCGGCGACGAAATATATTCTCAATGACGTCATCAACGGTCAGCACCCGGAACGTTTGCTTCCGCTGCTTACTCTCGTGGCTTTCGCCATGTTGGTTCAACGAGGCTTGGATTATCTTCGCCTGTTGCTCAACAACACCTTCGAGCAAAAAGTCATTTTCGATCTGCGCCGCGATTTGTATTCGCACATTCAAACTCTGCCACTCCGCTGGTTCGACAATCGGCCCACCGGCGATCTAATGACGCGAATTTTGGAGGACGTGGGCTCGGTCGAGCGCGTCCTCATCGACGGCATTGAGAAAGGTACGGTGGCGATATTGCAGATCGTGGTGGTGGTGGCGGGAATGTTTTACCTCAGCACAAAACTGGCGCTGGTCGCGCTCGCGCCGGTGCCGTTCCTAGCCGGTGGCGCGCTTTGGTATACGCTCACGGCGCACCGGCGATATCGGCTGCACCGCCGCGCCGCTTCCTCGATGAATTCGCTCCTGCACGACAATCTCGCCGGCATTCGTCAGATCAAAAGTTTTGTACGCGAGCCTGAGGAAGATCGTCGCTTCAACAAAGAGAGTGACGAGTTGCGGCGCGCCACCTTCGTCGTCACGCGCGTGTGGGCACTTTATCATTCTGCAATGTATTTGTTCGGGTCGCTCGGGGTGCTGTTGGTAGTGGCCGTGGGGGCGCTCGATATTTTATCAGGCGCTTTGCAGTTGGGGGATTTTGGCGCCTTTCTTATGCTTGCGAGTTTTCTGTACGAGCCAGTGGGGAAACTGCATGAACTCAATCAGCTGGTGCAGGCAGGACGCGCCGCTGGCGAACGCGTCTTCGAAATTCTCGATTCAGAAGGCGAGCCGGAGGGTGGCGAAACGATTGTTGATACAGTGCGTGGCGAGATTGAGTTCCGGGACGTCAGTTTCAGCTACTCCGGCGAGCTGCCGACGCTGAGTTACATTTCATTTCACGCACGCTCGGGTGAGACGGTCGCGCTTGTCGGCACGACCGGCGCGGGAAAATCCACGATCATTAATCTACTCACGCGCTTCTACGAGTTTGATAGCGGCGAGATTTTGGTCGACGGAAGTCCGATTCGTGATTTCAACATCCGCGCATTACGGCAACAGATCGGGATGGTGACGCAAGAATGCTTTTTGTTTAACGGCACCATCCGCGAGAACCTGCAAATTGGAAAGCCTGATGCGACGGATGAAGAACTGCTGGAGGCAGCGGCGGTGGCAAACGCGCGTCCCTTCATCGATCGGCTGCCGCACGGATTGAGCAGCGTTGTGGGGGAGCGTGGAGTAAAGTTGAGTGTGGGCGAAAAGCAGCGGCTTTCGATTGCGCGGGCACTCCTCAAGGATCCGCCAATTCTGATTTTGGATGAAGCGACGGCGAGCGTGGACACGACGACGGAACGACTCATCCAGGAAGCGCTGGAGACTTTGATGTTCGACCGTACTTGCATCGTAATCGCGCACCGGCTTTCCACTGTCGTGCACGCAGACCAGATTCTCGTGCTTGATCATGGCCGCATCGTCGAGCGCGGAAGCCACGAGCAACTGCTCGCGCTTGGTGGGAAATACGCGCGGTTGTCCGAACAAAGTTTGCTCGAAACGCCGGAAAGCGAGCCGACAGTAAAGCGCGTCCGCTTCCCTCAAGGTGCGACGTTCCTCGCGGAGGCTGCGCTCAAGATCGCGAATGCGCTGCGCGAATCGACATCCATCTGGCGGAGGGCGAAGCGGCGGCCGCTCGCGGCGCACCGGCGAGCGTAAAAAACTCGCGTTGCTGCGCATGAGCGAATGCAATCGTTGACGTCCACAGGCCACCGAAAGGCAAAGCATCGGAAATCAAATTGAACGCCGCACTTGTCGCTGCGTGAACGCGCTTCGTAAATGTGCATTGCCGGCCTTTCAACGCCGATTTCACCGTGAAAAACCAGGAATGGCGGAAGGGGTGGGATTCGAACCCACGGTGGGTTTCCCCACGCTCGATTTCGAGTCGAGTGCCTTAAACCGGACTCAGCCACCCTTCCGTGACGAAAAAAGAAAACGTCGAATCCGCCTACGCCAAAAGCTTGGGCGTGGCAAGCGCTGAACGTCCAACATCCAACGCAAGCTAGCAGCTACCAGCATGGCTGGACCTCGCATGCCGTGGTTCCCTCGCGAGCCGTGCCCCTACCTTGGCAGACGGGACTTTTCGCCTCACAAGGCCAAAAAATGTTACAATTAAAGGCTTGCCATGTCTGACAAGCTTACTGCATCTTGTATGTCCACACGGACAGCCACGCTATTACTTGTTGTTGACTGGTATTCACAGGTTCTTGGCGCCGCTGTTCACCAGTATTGCCAACTTATTCGGAACATCAACCCCTCCCTTACCGCCATGATTCAACTCAAACCCGGAATTCCGCCCGCGTCACTAAATAAACCGCCACACTCCGCTGCACGTCGAAAAAACAGGATGGAAAGAAAGAAAAATGGCGGCCTGCGTTTCAAGCGTGTGTTCAGCGATCCCGTCGTCGCGCCATTTGATCAGATCGAATGGGAACGACGCACAGCGGAAATCACCGACGACGGCGGGAAGGTCATTTTCAAGCAGGAAGAGATTGAGGTCCCTAAGAATTGGAGCCCTCTCGCCACGAAAATCGCCGTGTCGAAGTATTTCTACGGCGACATTGCTAATGGCACCGATCCATACAAAGGCGGAAGAGAAACTTCGGTACGGCAGTTAATTCATCGCGTCACGCGCACCATCACCGACTGTGGAATCGCGGACAATTACTTCGCAGATGCGGAAGCTGCCGAAACTTTCTATGACGAACTGACCTGGCTGTGCTTGAACCAGCACGGCGCGTTCAATTCGCCGGTCTGGTTCAACGTTGGGTTGTATCATCAATACGGCATTGGCAAAGGCGCGGGTGCGGGAAATTATTTTTACAACCGCGAGACGGGCAAAGCGGAACGCGCGGCTTCGCAATATGAGTACCCGCAGGGCAGCGCCTGCTTCATCCAGAAGGTCGGCGACACAATGGAGGACATCATGCGCCTGGCGACCAGCGAAGCGATGCTGTTCAAATACGGCAGCGGCACCGGCACGGATCTTTCGTCGCTCCGATCGACACGGGAAAAATTGAGCGGCGGCGGCAAACCGAGCGGTCCGCTCTCGTTTCTGAAAGTTTACGACCAGATAGCGAACGTGGTGAAAAGCGGCGGAAAAACGCGGCGCGCCGCCAAGATGAACACGCTCAAGGATTGGCACCCCGACATCGAAGAATTCATCGACGCCAAACAAAAAGAAGAAAAGAAAGCGTGGGCCCTGATCGAACAGGGTTATGACGGCAGTTATAATGGCGACGCCTACGGCTCGGTGATGTATCAGAATGAAAACGTCAGTGTTCGGGTAAGCGACGAATTCATGGACGCAGCGCTGGAGGGCCGCGAATGGTGGACGCGTCGCGTAACCGACGGCAAACCGTGCGAGAAAAAGGAAGCGCGCGCGCTATTGCGCAAAATCGCCGAGGGCACATGGATCTGCGGCGATCCGGGCATGCAATTCGACACAACCATTCACAAGTGGCACACCTGCAAAGGCACGGACCGGCAAAATTCTACGAATCCCTGCAGCGAGTACCTGTTCCTCGATAACACGGCCTGCAATCTCGCTTCGCTGAATTTAATGAAGTTCAAAACCGCCGACGGCGACTTTGATATCGAGCGATTCAAAGCGGCAGTGCGGATTTTCATCACCGCGCAGGAAATCATCGTCGATAACGCCAGTTATCCCGTCAAGGAAATCGCGGAGAACTCGCACATTTTCCGAACGCTCGGACTGGGTTACGCAAACCTCGGCTCGCTGATCATGAGCTACGGCTACGGCTACGACAGCGTCGAAGGCCGGGCGCTCTGCGGCGCTATCACGGCGATCATGACCGGTGAAGCCTATGCGCAGAGCGCGCGCATGGCGCGGACGATGGGGCCGTTTCCCGGATATCGCGATTCACGTGCCAGCGGCGTCGCGAAGCCGGTTGCAAAAGACAACGTCGCCCCAATGCTGGAAGTGATCGAACTGCATCGCTGCGCGGTGCACCAAATCCCGGATGCAAAAGAGTTCGCGCATTTGAAAAAGGAAGCCGCAAGCACCTGGGACAGCGCAGCGGAAGTTGGAAAACGCCACGGTTACCGCAACGCACAGGTAACCGTGCTTGCGCCCACGGGCACAATCAGCTTCCTGATGGATTGCGACACCACCGGGATCGAACCGGACATTGCGCTGGTGAAATACAAGCTGTTGGCTGGCGGCGGCATGCTCAAAATCGTTAACCAAACGATTAAGCCCGCGTTGGAGAAACTGGGCTACGGTTCCGATGAGATCGAGCGCATCGTAGCGCATATCGACGCGTTCGACACGATCGAGGACGTGGAGTGTGGTAGCGACGCCTCGTCGCCGAAGGGTGACAGCGGCGCCACGCCGCCTTCGGAACGCGACGAGGCGTCGCGTCTACGCAGCGGACTAAAGCCAGAGCATCTGGGGATCTTCGACTGCGCGTTCAAGCCATTCAAAGGCGAGCGTTCGCTGCATTACCTAGCACACCTGAAAATGATGGCGGCTGCGCAACCATTCCTCAGCGGCGCGATTTCCAAGACCGTCAATCTGCCGGAGTCAGCCAGCGTGGACGACATCATGAACACGTACATCGAAGGTTGGCGGCTCGGCCTGAAATCGGTCGCAATCTATCGGGAAGGCTCGAAGCGCTCCGCGCCTCTCAACACGCGCAAGACCAAAGACATGGGCACTGCAGCCGCTGGCGCTGAGGGCGGCGGGACAGTTGGAGTCGAAAGCCGCATTCTCGAACTGGAACAGGAACTCGCGATGCTACGAAGACAGCTGGATCAACCCGTGCGCCATCGCATGCCGGACACGCGCACGTCGTTGACTCACAAGTTCGAGATTGCCGGGCATGAAGGCTACATCACCGTCGGCTTGTACGAGGATGGACAACCGGGCGAGCTTTTCATCACCATGTCGAAGGAGGGCAGTACCATCGGCGGTTTGATGGATACCGTCGGCACGCTCACCTCGATTGCACTTCAGTACGGCGTGCCGCTCGAGAGTTTGGTGAAAAAATTCGCGTATCAGCGGTTCGAACCGAGCGGGTTCACAAAAAATTCGGACATTCGCCATGCGACGAGCATCACCGATTACGTGTTCCGCTGGCTCGCGTGCCAGTTCATCAAAGGTTACAAGGAAGCGACCGCGCCAAACCGCGCGCAACCCGATTTACCGCTCAAAGAAATTCCCGACATCGAGAAGAAAGCACTCAACCGGCCGGTCACCGATCTCGCGCGCACCGGCGACAAGGAAGTGATAGACGTCATCACGGGTCATCCGTCCAATCATGGAAACGGTGGGACGTCTGCCACAGGAAACGGCAACGGCGCCAGCACTTCATCTGACCGAGTTACAGTAGCGCTCGGCAGCATCTTCATGGGCATCACCTGTTCCGTCTGCGGCAGCGATAAAGTCATTCGCGCCGGCGCCTGCGGCGTCTGCACCGAATGCGGCACGAGCCAAGGCTGTAGCTGAGGACGAACCTCGGATACTCAGCAGCAACAACAAATTTCGGAGTCCTGACGCTTTGGGCGGCAAAGCGTAGATGCACTTGATTGGACATGCGAGCACGCACGGCTAGAATTCGTCGCCCGCTTTTCAATTGAATGAACAAGCTCGACGCGCAGCGACAGAAAGAGATTCAACAGGCTGAGGAACTGCTCTTTGCAGGGCCCCAGGCGCTGGGATTTGCGAAAGGACTTTTCCAAGGTCATTTCGTATCGGATTGGGTGATGCCGTATCCGCGCATCCCGGAGGCGCAACAGGGCGAACTGGATCAAACGCTTACTGAGCTTCGCAAATTTTTGAATGCAGATCTCGATCCTGCAGAGATCGATCGGCAGGCGGATATTCCCCGCAGCGTGATCGATGGGTTGGGGCGGATCGGCGTTCTCGGCATGACAGCACCGAAGGAATACGGCGGACACGGTTTCTCGCAGATGGCCAACTGCAAGGTGCTGGAGGAGATCGGGCGACGTTGCGCGTCCACATCGGTTTTTGTTAACGCGCATCACTCCATCGGGATCCGGGCGTTGCTGTTGTTTGGCACGCACGAACAAAAACAGAAATGGCTTCCGAAATTGGTGACTGGCGAGCAGCTCGGCGCGTTCGCGCTCACCGAGAGGGAAGCCGGATCGGATGCGGCAAACGTGCAGATGCAAGCGCGTCCCAGCGAGGACGGCTCGCATTTCATTTTGAACGGCGAGAAGCGGTACATCACGAACGCTGCGATTGCGCACGAGCTCACGGTTATGGCGCGCACGCCTGTGCCCGGCTCGGATAAAACTGCTATCACTGCCTTTCTGGTGACGCCAGATATGCCGGGTTTCGAAATGCTCGAAGCGCGGATGCCCAAGACGGGAATCAAAGGCACCGCCACAGGACGGTTTGCGTTGCGCGACGTCAAAGTGCCAAAAGAAAATGTTCTCGGCCCTATAGGCAAAGGTCTGAAAGTCGCGCTGACGGTACTCGATTTTGGACGCACCACATTCGGCGCGTGCTGCACCGGGGCAGCCAAAACCTGTTTGGAATTAGCCGTCGCGCACGCGAACACCCGAAAGCAATTCAACAAGACGCTGGGCGAATTCGAGCTGGTGAAAAAGAAAATCGCCCGCATCGCGGCTGATGCTTATGCCATGGAAGCGATGACCACGGTCACGGCGTCATTCATCGATCGCGGCCTTGAGGATTACATGCTTGAGACCGCGATGTTGAAAGTGTTCACGACAGAACGGGTCTGGGAGTGCATCAACGACGTGTTCCAGATTTACGGCGGCTCGGCGTACTTCACCGATCTGCCGCTGGAGAGAATGTTGCGCGACGCGCGGATCAACCAAATCGGCGAGGGGGCCAATGAAGTGCTCACTTCGTTCATCGCGCTCGTCGGGATGCGCGGGCCGGGAATGGAGTTCAAAGAAATTTACGACACGATGATGAAGCCGTCGCGCGATGGAATGAGCAAAGCGTGGGCGGCCGGAAAGAACCGCCTCAGTGCGACGGTTCGTGTGCCTGACGTGCCCGTGAAAAGCGAACAGCTTCGCGTGTACGCGCGGCAACTTGGCCGGTTGATCCGGCATTTTAATTTTGCCGTTAATCGCGCGTTGATCACGTATCGTGAGCCGATTCTGGATATGCAGCTTGTCCAGGAACGAATCGCGAATGCGGCGATGGATCTTTTTGCTTCGACGTGTGTGCTGAGCCGCATCGATGGCGAGATTCAGTTGGCCCGTCGGAATGGCGAAACGCCATCGCCCGACCACTCGGCGGCAGATTTGTTTTTGCGTCAATCGTTCCGTCGGATTCGCGGTTTCTTGGCGGGGTTGACAGACAATGACGACAAAGCGGTGATCGCAGCAGCCAAATCGTGGCTGGGCTAATCGGCCTGCATAAGGCGCGCAGATGACGAAGTCGCGCGGCATTAATTTGGCCGCGTCGCGCAGAAAAATGTAACCTTCCGTTCGCGCTGCCTTGTCAGCAGCACGCAATCCCTACGAAATCGTCGGCCTCTTATCTCGTCGTCTCCGGGCTACGCCCGTAGATACTCATGTGGTTGGCGGTGGTCGGAATCGCGCCGAGGCGATCGCAAGGCTGCGGGACTCTGGAGGTTCCGGCCACAGTGTAGCACACCCTCTTCACGCTCTTTGCGGCCACATGTTGAGTTGTCGGAACCACGACGTTCTTGCTCGGATCAGCTGCTAATGCCAATGTGCAAAACACGAGTGTCACCACTGGGATCGCACATCGGACCGACCAGCCGCGCACGCGACTGAGTCTGCTTCGTTTTCCCATGTCGTGACTTTGATGCCGCTGCGAATTTAAGCAAGCTTATTTCCCCAATCCACTTCGTATTTTCAGGCCAGCCCACTTATACCTCGTTCGACCAGGAATGCCTTCAGTCCGTCCAGAGAAAGTGTTCGAGGCGAATGTTGTTCAGACGCGCTTTTGCTTCTTCGCTACGGCTGCCTCCGGCTGTGACGAGCTTGTCATAGATGGCGACGGCAGATTCCCACTTCGAATCTTCCTCCAACAATCGCGCCGCGTTGAATCCGGCCTTGTAATACCAAAACAACTCGCGGCGCTCACCGGGCCGCGACTCGTCCTCGAGAATCTTATAGAACATCGCCAGCGCGCCGGCTCGATCGCCTTTTTTTTCCAGGCATAATCCTTTTTTAAACAGCGCCTGGTTACGCCAATGAATCGACCCCTCTTCATCGGCAGCCAATTGGTCGTAGGCCTCAATGGCACGTTGATAACTACTCGGGTCCGTTGGGCCGCCCTCGAAGAAAATGTCGCCCTTCCCGCAAAGAGCCTCACGTTTTTCGGATGCGCCGGCGTCACTCTTCAACACCTCACCATACAAGGTGAGAGCGTCTTTAGGTTTCCCAAGCTTGCGCTCGATCACGGCTTGTTCGTTGCGCGCAGCCCAGCGCATCGCGCCGTTCTTCTGCACAACTTGATCGAGCAAAACGAGGGCTCGATCCAAGGTATGCTCGCTCATGCTCGACATGGCTGATTCTGCCGCGAAAAAGAGCGCTTTTTCCGCGAGCGGATCATTCGGATTCTCTTGCGCGATAATTTCAAACTGCGTCTGCGCGTTTGCGAAATCCTGGCGACGGTAATACAGCTCCGCCAATTTCATTCGAACTTCCCGAGCGAATTGCGACTGGCCATGCTGCTCGAGAAATCGCTTTCCGAGCTCAATGACTTTCGATTCGTTTCCGCCGGCTGCTTCTTCCACCCAGATGCGGAGATAAGCGGCGCGTTCGGCAGCAGCAGCGGTTGGTCTGGAGTCAACCGCGTGATCCAGGTTCTTTCGCGCTTCATCCAGGCGCGGCGGTGAGGAATGAAATGCCAACTCGGCCAAGCCCACCGAAGCCTCCGATACCCGCGGATTCTTTGGAAAGTCGTGAATGAATCGCTGCAACGATACCGCAGCTTTTTTGTCGCCCTTGGCAGCCTGCATTAAACCTTCATCCAATTGCAAATCGGCACGCGATTGTTCGTCGCCGCCTTGTTTTTCCAGTTGGTTGTAATCAGCGATGAAACGAGTGTGATTACCGACCTGTAACCAGCCGCTGGATGCGTTAAACAGCGCGGCTTTCGCCCAACGCGAATCGCGCTGTGCGATTTGCTCGAAGGCAGCTGTTGCGGTATCGAAGCGCCTCGCCAAATACTGCGCCTGCGCAGATAAGAAATCGATCCGGGTCAACAGGGTCGGTTCGGGCCGCAACAGGCGCGCATCGTCCAGGATGGCTATAGCTTCATCAAAGCGGCCGTCGTCAATTTCAAATTCGGCAAACTCGACGAGAGCAGGGGCAATGGCCGGCGTTTTGATTTCTGTGTGCCGCAGATCTGTAAACAATTGGCGTGCTCGCTCTCTGCGGCCCGCGTGAATCTCCAGTCGTGCAAGATACCAGCGCGCGAATGTTCGCCGCGGCTGTTCCGGCCTGCGGACCCACTTTTCCAGTTCGTTGCGCGACGGTTTGTGTTCGGCGCGATACAGCTCGTCGAGCTTTGCGAATATCAGCGGGAGATCAGGGTCTGCGTGGTTACGATCGATGAAACGCTCCAGCACGTCATCTCCGGTCTCCGGCGTTTTAAGCTGCAAATGCGCTTCAGCGATGCCGAAGAGGGCAGCGAGCAGAATGGGATGAGGCGTTCCCTCCGGCCTTTTAAGGATCGCCTGAAACATTTCGATCGCTCGTTCAGGCCGGTGCGAAATTAGTTCGAGGCGCCCGCGTAACACACGCCGCTCGCGACGTTCGGCAATGGAAAACGGTTGCAACTGCTCCAAAAGCTGGCGTGCCTCGGGAGCGTTTCCCAGTTCAATGTGCAGCTCAGCTGCTCGCAGCTGGGCTCGCGTGCCCCATTCTTTATCATGCGCCAGCAGAATGAATTTTCTCAAAGCCTCCTTGCGTTTCCCTAACGCGCGTAACGTGTCGCCGGCGCCAGAAACAGATGCTCTCTGAAAAGGCGAAATGTCGTTACTCAATTCCTCGTAAAGCGGCAGCGCGTCGGCCCACCGGTGCAGACTGGCCAGCGCCTGGGCGCGCCAGAATTTCGCCCATGACAAGTCGCGTAACCTGGGGTCGGTCAAGAGGACCAGAGTGGCCTCCGGTTCGTTTGCGGCTACCTGCGCTTGTGCAAGTTTTTCCGCGACTGCGCGCCATTGTGCTTCTGGCAGATTTTTATTTAGCAGCGACTGCAACCGCACGACCGCGACCTCCGGCACGCCTTCTGAAAGCGGCGTACCAGCCTCGGCCATTTCAGTCGAGAAATCTGCAAGGGCGACCGGGCTGAGTACCGCGATCAGACATGCGAGGCCTAAGCGTCCGATGTGTCTCATCTTCTCTCGAGTATTGCCCTTAAGGATTGCCCGGTATGGCTGGCCGGAATAGTGGCGACCCTCTCAGGCGGACCCGATCCGACCACCTCGCCGCCATGTTGGCCGCCTTCAGGACCCAAATCGATGATCCAGTCGGAGCACTTAATCATCTCAAGGTTGTGTTCAATTACCACGATCGTATTGCCCGCGTTGCGGAGCTTCATCAACACCTCCAGTAATTTTTCAATATCGGCGAAATGCAACCCGGTCGTCGGTTCATCGAGAATGTAAACAGTGCGACCTGTGGCTTTTTTGGCAAGCTCTGTGGCAAGTTTCACGCGCTGCGCTTCGCCTCCGGAAAGAGTCGTTCCGGCCTGGCCGAGTCGCAGATAGCCCAAGCCAACGTCGAGCAGTGAATTGAGTTTTTCAGCGATGGTCGGCACATTGCGGAAGAATCGCGCAGCTTCGTCCACGGTTAGATCGAGCATATCTGCAATATTCTTGCCTTTGTAGGTGATCTCGAGAGTCTCGCGGTTGTAGCGTTTGCCCCGGCAAACCTCGCATTCGACGTAAACGTCGGGCAAGAAGTGCATCTCGATTTTGATCAAGCCTCCGCCCTCGCAATTTTCGCAACGACCGCCTTTGACATTGAAACTGAATCGACCTGCGTCGTAACCGCGGACCCGCGCTGCGGGCAATTGCGCGAACAGTTCGCGTATCGGGGTGAATGCGCCGGTGTATGTGACCGGATTCGACCGCGGCGTCCGGCCGATCGGGCTTTGGTCGATGACAACGACCTTGTCGATCTGTTCCAGTCCGCGAATCGCTTTATGAACTCCAGGCTTATCTTTCGAGTTATAAAAATGCCGGAAAAGGGCGCGCCGCAAAATGTCGTCCACCAAAGTCGATTTGCCGCTGCCAGAAACACCAGTCACACACGTTAGGCAACCGAGAGGAAATGAGACATCGATTTTTTTCAGGTTGTTTTCGCTTGCGCCCACGACTGTAAGCCAGCCATCGGGCCGCGGCTGAGCGCGCTGTTTTGGAATTGCAATGCGCACCCGTCCGGAAAGATAATCGCCGGTCAAAGAGTTTTTCGCGCGCGCGATGTCGTCGAGAGTTCCCTCTGCCACAATCTCACCACCACGCGGCCCTGCGCCCGGACCAAGATCAAAAATGTGGTCGGCGGCTCGAATCGTTTCTTCATCGTGCTCGACTACGATGACGGAATTCCCAAGATCGCGCAGTTTTCGAAGCGTTCCGAGTAAGCGGGAATTGTCGCGTTGATGCAGACCGATGCTGGGTTCATCGAGAATGTAGAGAACGCCAGCCAGACCGGAGCCGATCTGTGTCGCGAGCCGTATCCGTTGCGCTTCGCCGCCGGAAAGCGTGCCGCTCTCGCGATTCAATGTGAGATAGCCTAGCCCGACTTCGACGAGAAATTGCAGGCGCGAGCGAATCTCGCGGACAACGTCTGTTACGATGGTCTGCTGCTGCTCGGTCAGGTCGAGACCGCCAATGAATCGCAGCGCGTCTTCCACGGTTTGCTGGCTGAACTGATGGATGTTCAATTCGCGGCCGGGGTGGTCCTTGATCGTGACAGCAAGGATTTCCGGTTTGAGTCTTGCGCCGCCGCACACCTTGCATGTCTCGCGTATCATAAATGCTCGAATGCGATTCCGCGTGAACTCGCTCTCGGTTTGCTCATAAAGCCGCTGCATTTGAGGCACGAGTCCCTCGAACGGTTTTGTGATTTTCTTTTCACCGTTGCCGCCAAACTGCATTTCAATCGGCTGACCATTCGTGCCGAAGTAAAGCGCGGCTTTGAATGCTTCAGGCAAATCGGCAAACGGCACCTCTTCGTTCACGTTGAAGTGTTTAATCAGCGCATCCTGCAGATGCCGATAGTAGATTCGCATGCGTTTTGTGCCGCGACGCCAGGGTGTGATTGCTCCTTCGGCCAGCGTTTTGGTTTGGTCGGAGATCATCAGCTCCGGATCGACCACCAATTGTGTTCCCAAACCGTGGCAAGCTGGGCAAGCGCCGAGGTGGCTGTTGAAGGAAAAATGTCTCGGCGTCAGCTCGCCTAAATTGAAGCCGGTCTCAGCATTCCCATAATCCGTGGAGTATCGGCATTCTGCCCAATTGTCATCGCTAGTGGGTGTTTGGCACAAAACGACAATGCGATTGCCGCCCCATTTGAGCGCCGTTTCGATTGAGTCTGTCAGCCGTACACGAATGCCATCACGGACGACGAGTCGGTCAACCACCGCTTCAATCGTGTGCCGCTGACTTTTCTTCAGCCGGATCGGCTCAGCGCGATCCAGTTCGATCATCTGTCCGTCGATGCGCGCACGAACGAATCCTTCACGCCTGACTTTTTCGAGCACGTCCCGGAACTCACCGGGCAGATTCTCAATTAACGGCGCCAGCACAACGATTTTGGTGCTTGGCTCGTACGCCAGGACCTGATCGACGATTTGCTGAGGCGTTTGACGGCTAAGCGGCTGGCCGGTGAGGGGATCGTGCGGCTGACCCACTGCGGAAAAAAGGATCCGCAGGTAATCGTAGATCTCAGTCGTGGTTGCGATTGTCGATCGTGGGTTCGCGCCGGCGCTGCGTTGTTCGATTGCGATGGCAGGCGACAAGCCTTCGATGAAATCGACATCCGGCTTTTCCATTTGATCGAGGAACTGCCGCGCATAAGCCGAAAGGCTCTCGACGTAACGGCGTTGCCCTTCCGCATAAAGCGTGTCGAAAGCGAGCGAGGATTTCCCCGAGCCGCTTAAACCGGTGATGACCACCAGTTTCTCCCGCGGAATCTCGACGTGGAGGTTCTTGAGATTGTGCTGGCGGGCACCGCTAATCTTGATTGTTTGCGCAGGCATTCTGCCGAGAGATGTCGAACCTATCAGTCAAGCACAGCCGTCGCTTTTCTCCAACGAGAATCTGGACACCTTCTGCTATGTAGGATCGATTGAACGCCCAGCATTCGGCTCAGCTGCTCGGAGTAAGCTGTAAGACCGCTGCTTCGGTAGTGGGGCCTTCTGCTAGAACCCACTCATAGCCGTCAAGTTGCGGCAATCGCATCATTTTTTCTTCCATCTCTAACTTAGACACGAACAAGGCGTAAACCGTATGGCTTTGCTGCAAACCGCGGTTGACGAGCGCCAAGGCCTCAGCCGGGCCGTAGTGCCAAATCCGACTAAATCTGTAGCGATGTTTCCAGTCCAACGGCGCTGCGACAATCCAGTCTGGGAAAAACGCATTTAAGTAAACAGGATCAATATCGGAAAGAACGATGCCTGGCTGGCGTCCGAACACGTCAAGAAAACGCCTTTGCGCAATGAACCACGTAGATTCGGCGGGTGGAGTAGTGAACTGGAGAGCGTCCCATGCCTGCGACCGGTCAATGCCGGATGTGTTATAGCCGGAGCGCGAAGGATAACCGACACAGGCCCCAGAGAATAAAGCAAAAACAACCAGGACCACAATAATGCGTTTTCCGGTAAAGAGGTTCTCGGCGGCCCAGGTAACCGGAAGAGCAGCGACCGCGATTAAAAGTAATAAAAGCGGCAGGTAAAGTCGTATGTCCGCAACCGAGTAAACCAGAGCCGCAGCAAGGAAGCTAAGACCGGATAAGAGCGCACAGAAGGTGAACCGGCCTTTGCGGATGAAGAGTAGCCCCACACAAGTCAGAAGAACAAACGCAGGGACAAAGCACGTGCCGGTGCCAAATATATTAGCGGCGGAGAAGCCGCTGCGGCGCAGGGCAAATTCGCTCCACAAACGCGCAACATTGTTTGGAAGGTAACGAAGCGAAAAGCGGTGCTCACTCCACTTTGGCGTCCAAGGGACCCAGAAGTCGTAACCGGTTTTGAATGGCGAATGAAACTCGATTGTGTTCAGCGCCAGCCCGGGGCTAGCCGCCAGCAGGAAAAGGATTGGAAGTGCAGCGCAATGAAGCAGCCAGCGCAGGCGAGTGCCTCTCTCCGGGAAGAAAGCCATTACCAGCAATAATGGGGCAAAGAAAAGCGACTGCATTCGGATGTTTAGGGAGAGACCGAGGAAAGCGGCTGACACGTAGATCTTCCAGCGGCGTTCCTCCTTCAGGCCCAAGTATGCGAACATGAACGCAAATACAACTAGCGCTGATGCGCTGATTTCGCTGATTGACGAGCGACAGAAAATGAAGAAACCCGGAAGTGTCGCGAGCAAAAGCGCGGCAAACCCGCCGGTTAGCGGCATCGCGAGATACGCATAAAATCCGAACACTGCCAAAAGAAGAAGCAGACCCAACGATTGGTTCGTCCGGAACGGTGCTAGCACGGCATCTGCTGTAGGCAGAACGTTGAGCCATGGAAGCATCAGCGCCGGATAACCAAAGGGATATCTCGATGGCAGCTTGTCGTATCCGATCTGTATCGAAGGCCATCCATCCTTGAGTAGTGTCTTTGCCTGGGCGAAATATTCCGTAGCATCGGGATACGGCCCCAGGTTGAGCAGTGTCGTCTTTCCATAATCAATCTTAAGAACCGCAAAGTAATAGAACGTTAAGGCGCAAAGCAGCAGCAGCGCTCCAGCGAAAAATGATTTGGCTGCGAGTTCTCTTTTTGAAACGTCTGTCACAGGTTGTTGTAACTGGGAAATAGTTTTGCGCGTGCGGTGGCGACTGCTCAGGGATCCGCCACTTTTAATTCGCTTTTATCCGCGCGGGCGCATGAGGTATTGGCCCCCGGTCGGTCGTACGATCTTTTCTTCAATACACAACCAATCCAGTAGTAACAAAATCTCAAACAGCGCTTTGGTATCTTCGTTTTCTAAATATGCGGCGCGAGTGCCTTGCGGTACGACAAGACGCAGGAATGCATCAAACTCCACCATCCATTCGATCGTGAACCAGCGTTGAAATACCGGGACGATCTCGCCTGATCGAATTGATTCAAATGGCGAGCCAAGGTGCCCGGGTTCGGGGCGCTTGATCTCTGTCACAAGCCGGCCAGTGAGCTTATTGCGGCGAAATTTCTCGGGAAGAACCGCCAGAATTTGGTTCACGATGGAGAGACGCTTGGGATCATACTGTCCCTGCGTTTCGCCAATGAAGTCATGAATCCAGAGATAGCCATCGCTTTTCAGCGAACGGCAGACTTGTTCGGCAACGCGCTCGAGAAAAAGGATGTGATGAAGGCAGGTTTGAGCCACGACGAGATCGAATTTTTTCTCAGGTAGCTCTACGAAATTCACGTCAGCCACTTCATAAGTAAGGGGAAGGCTATGCTCCCTCGCAGTATTGCGCGCCGCCGCTATGGCCTCTTCGGAGATATCGATTCCATGAAAGCTGCGACAAATTCCTTCGTGCACGAGCAGACGTTCGAGCCTTCCCGCGCCGCATCCGAGCGTGAGTCCGTGGCGGAACCTTAGATTTCTCTCCTTCGCGACTTCTATTAGATAAGACTGATAACGGTTAGCGTTAAGTTTCTCGGTAGCTGCCCTGTCCTCGATTACCCCTTTGGAGCTTTCCCGATCTGGCAGAATCTTTCCCCACACCTCGTTTTCGCGCGCGGCCATCGCGTCGTACACGCTTCGGTTGGCCATTGCCTGTTTGATGATCTCCGAAGCTTTATCCAGACTCATAAATTAAGGCGTCGTGCGGCAAGAACCAAACCTTAGCCCCTGGCCTCGCGTCCGCAATTCGCATCTCAAGAAATGGTTCGTGCTGGCAACCAGGTTTGATCAAAGTACGATCTTGAACGGTACCCGAATTGAAGGAAACTGCGCGCGAAGCTTTGCACGCAATTCGTGACTACGGCAGTATGGAAGCTGTGCTAAACGAGCGCGAGACGCACACACAACCGTGGGGGGCGGCTGCTCTTGAGCAAAGGCGCGAGCGCACCCGGAACCATTTAGCAAGAATTGCTCCTCGGCGCGAGAGCTGGATCAACCGCAACACGTACTATTATGAACTGCTGAGTGGCCTCCTCCGTTTTTTGGTGGAACCACAGAAAAAGGTGCTCTCTGTTCGGTGCGGCACAGGCAATCTTTTGGCTGTCGTCCGGCCGTGCGCGGGCCACGGCGTTGATATCTGCGCTGAGATTGTCACAATCGCACGGCAACGAAATCCAAGCTTCGAATTCGCGGTCGCATTTCCAGACAAGGGGGAGTTTCCGCAGGTTTTCGAGCCAGACGAAAAATTCGATTACATCCTGTTTAACGACATCGGCGATACCGTCGATGTGCTTGAAGCGCTGCGGAATTTAAAACCACTCTGCCAGAGACACACTCGGTTGCTCATAACAACTTACAACCATCTTTGGGAACCGCTCGTTAGCTTCGCCGAGTGGGTAGGTATGAAGGTGCCGCGGACCGAGCAGAACTGGCTTTCCATTGCTGATGTTCGAAATCTGCTGAGGCTCGCCGGTTTTGAAGCTCTCGAGACGCATCGAATCGTCCTGTTACCAAAGTATATCCCGTTGTTGTCCGGTTTCCTCAATCGTTTCTGTGCGCGCCTGCCGTTTCTAAGTAAGCTCTGCATGACGCAGGTGGTCGTCGCACGAGTGGTGCTGCCGCCGGTTTCGCCCGGAGAGTTTGGCGTATCGGTTGTAATTCCATGCAAGAACGAGAAGGGAAACGTAGAGGAGGCCGTTAGACGCATTCCGGGGTTGGCAGGCAGAACAGAGATCATTTTCTGTGATGATCAATCAACGGACGGCACGGCCGAGGAGGTGCTGAGGGTGCAAGCTGCCTATCCGGAAAAGAACATCCGGCTTGAATGCGGACCGGGTGTTTGCAAGTCGCGAAACGTCTGGACGGGTTTCAACGCTGCCACAGGCGATATTTTGATGATTCTCGACGCCGACCTGACGACGATTCCCGAGGAGCTGCCTTACTTCATCGATGTTATCGCTTCGGGGCAAGCGGAGTTTGTCAATGGCTCGCGACTCGTCTACCCGGTGCCAAAAGGAGCAATGAACGGAGCAAACATGCTCGGCAACAAGTTTTTCAGCGTCGCTTTTACGTATCTGCTGGGGCAGCGAGTAAAGGACACGCTGTGCGGCACAAAGGTCCTCTGGAAAAATGACTGGGAGCGAATCAAGCCGTTCCTGGGAACTTGGGGGACCGAAGACCGCTGGGGAGACTATGAACTTCTGTTTGGCGCCGCGAAGTTAAACCTTAAAATACTGGACTTGCCGGTCCATTACCAGGAACGCATTTATGGTTCGACAAAGATGACAAAGGTTTTCTGCAACGGACTTGTCATGTTGAAAATGTGCTGGCATGGGTTCTTGAAGTTGAAGCTGGGATACTAAGGGCACTACATCTAACAGACGCCAATTCGAATTCGTAGTTATCCGAATCTTTTGATGCGAGAGCGCATTGCTAAAGAAATCCAACACGGTCGCTTCCTGGCCGAGCACGGAGCAGGTGAGATTTGGAATTGGGAGAGTCCCGCTGGCAAACTGCGCTGGGCGCGGCGGGTGAAAATGCTAAGCAATCATTTAGGGCCCGGAATGAGAGTGCTTGAGCTGGGATGCGGTACTGGCTACTTCACTCGGGAACTCGCAGGTTCCGGAGCGGACATTATCGCGATTGACGTCTCGCCTGAGCTTCTGGAAATCGCCAAAGCCAATTGTTCTACGCCGAATGTTCGCTATGAAATCCAGGATGCTAGCGCGTTGAGTTATTCTAGTGCCATGTTTGATTCCGTTGTGGGCAGCTCCGTTTTGCATCACCTTGAAATCAAAGAGGCAGTGCAAGAAATCTATCGCGTATTGAAGCCTGGCGGCACAATTTACTTTACAGAGCCAAACATGCTGAACCCTCAGATCGCGATACAAAAGAATGTCCCCTGGGTTAAACGCAAACTCGGGGACTCACCCGATGAAACCGCGTTCTTTCGGTGGCCGCTCCGGCGACTGCTCGAACAAACAGGCTTTCGCGATGTTCGGATCGGCCCGTTTGATTTCCTCCATCCGAAGACGCCCATTGCTCTGATCGATCGATTGAACCCGTTCGGGCGTTTTCTTGAGAAGGTCCCGGTGATCGCCGAGTTTGCTGGCTCCCTTTACATTCGCGCCGTGAAATGAGCAGCACGATTACCGTGCAGAGCGACAAGGCTAAGGACCGCGCTGTAACATTGCGTAACCGCGCGCGACTCGGCGGCAATCAAAATCTTCTTTTTTGGTATCGCGAACTTTATCAGGATCAATTCAGGCACTTTCCGAATCCGTCGGCGCTATCGATACTTGAGATAGGAAGCGGTACATCGCCGCTGAAACAATTTCACTCAAACGTCCTGACCAGTGATGTGCTGGACCTTGACTATCTCGATCTAGTGTTTGATTGCCACGAAATCGACAAGTTAGGCGCGATCGAAAACAACAGCCTTGACGTTATTACGCTCACGAACGTGTTACATCACCTGAAAAGTCCAATTGCATTTCTGAATCGTGCAGCTAGCAAGTTGAAATCCGGCGGTAAAGTGATCGCGACTGAGCCTTTTTTTTCCGCGCTATCAACTCTAATCTTCAAGTATCTGCATCACGAGATGGTCGATTTCCAGATTTCCGAACCGGAGCTGGTTCATGTGCAAGGGCCTTTGGCCTCGGCCAATATCGCATTGCCATGGCTCATTTTTTTCAGGAAACACGAATGGCTGCGACGCTTGAATGCCAGCTACGATCTTGAGAGTCTTTCACTGCGCCCCTTTAGTTCGCTATCGTACATGCTTACGGGTGGAATATCCCACCGGCTGCCGATTCCACGCTTCATCTATAGCGCGTTGTTTCCAATAGACCTCGCCCTCAGTCGCAGCTTTCCGGGCTTCTGCGCAGCATTCTTTACCGTAACTCTGACGCGACGCTGATGCGGCTGGTCCCGATTCTTCGCGAAATTGGCAATAGAGTTTACGATCGCGCGTTTCCCATTTACGTCCTGTGTTATCGTGCCTTTAAAGCTTACTCTGATCGTGCGGAGCGTAAGCTCTTGCGAAGAACGCTGTCGCCGGGAGATGTCGCTGTCGACATAGGTGCGAATATCGGCATCTATACGCAGCTTCTCTCCCGTTGGGTCGGTCCGACTGGGCTTGTTCACTCGTTCGAACCTTCGCCGGAAAATTTCGGACGCTTGCAGTCTGCCGCACGCAAGCTTGCAAATGTGCGCTTATCGCAGTCCGCAGTGGGCGAATCCAGCCGGAGAACTACACTCTACGTTTCGGATAAACTCAACGTCGATCATCGCGCGTATCTGCCCGAAGGAGATTCGCGTCATACGGTGCCTATCGAAATGATAGCGCTCGACGACTATTTCAAGCCTGGCGAACGCGTGGATCTCATCAAAATGGATATCCAGGGATATGAGCTTCAAGCTTTGCGCGGAGCCAATCGTGTTCTGGCGGATAATCCGGATATAAAGTTGCTTTTCGAATTTTGGCCTTACGGATTGAAGCAGGCAGGGGGAAGCTCGGCAGAGCTGATCGCGGTGCTAAAGCAAAAGGGAAAGCTCATCCAGCAAGTGTCGAGCGAGGGACTAACGCCTTTCGACCCTGGATCAGCAAATGAGAACGTAGCTTGGTATATAAACCTTTTAGCATCGTGAGAATAGTGCCTGGCCCCCAAGTGCTACCAGCATTACACAGGATTAGAGCTCGCGACTGAACGATTTCTGTACCATAGAAGAATCAAAAACCCGAGGACCAATACGGCGGTGGTTCGATTTAAAATCATTAAGACTCTAAATAGCGTAGGACTATATTCGAACTCCACGTCATTTTTTCCAGCAGGCAGCAGCGCTCCGACCTGCCACTGGTTTACACGTAGCGCTGGTTGACTTACACCATTCACCCGGACCTTCCAGGCGGGCGTGAACCACTCATTCAAGATCAGGAGTGACGCTGCATTAGACTCCACTCTGGAATAACTCCGATTAGGCTGATCAATAACATTTGTGATTACATCCTCCGGCCGTGCTGACATTGGCCGGTTGCCAAAAAACTGGCGGACACTTTCAAGGTCATGAGGAGTTACGTAAGCTTCAGAATCGTAATCAAAGCCTCTTTTGATAATCTCGACAAACCTAGCGACGTTCGTGGCAGAACCTGCGACCTGATGTACTAACGTCAGTCGGTTCATCGGATTCGGATTTTCATAAAGCTTGTAACCCTCGGTCTCCAACATTTGCTTTGTGTTCGCATCTGTTGGTGACTCAGCGGGTCCACACAACACATAGCGAGCGCCCATCATTGCCCTTAGATGCGGAACACTTCCCAGCAGCATGAATTTGACTTGTGTATACGGCTGTGGTGTAAGCTGGTTGTAGAAGCTCTTGATCCCATAGTAACTGGCGTTCATTCCCCAAAACTTGTTGTCAAAGACGCTGTCACGGAAATCTACCCGCCAATCGTGAATTTCCGTGTCAGTGGCTATCCGCTGGAGCACTTTGTGGCTAAGCAGATTGGTTGGCTTGTCGAACTCCGACTGCGCCACTGAAATTCCTCTAACCGGAATGACCATCGCAGGGATCGAGACGAGTAGTCCTGCTAACGCGAATACCTTGCCGCGAGACACTCCACTGAAACGGCCTAGCGCGAACAGAAGTGGCGCCAGTGCCAGTATCCAACATCCCGTCAAACGTTGGAGGTGATGCATCTGAGCAAGCTCCCAAAGAATGATGCCAGTCATAGCAAGGGCCATAAGTGCCGGCGCAATGAGGAGGCGTAGATTACGGCTATTCCTGTACTGATCCCAGATTCGCGGCAAAAGGCTATAACCGAAGCCGCTTAGGAACGAAACGCCGATAACAAACAGGACAAGATGGCGCCCAGCTTCCCGGATCCGGTTAATAAAGGGAATATGGAAGTTTAGATACGCCAATCCCAGGTTAGTTCCAAACCCGGAAAGCAAGCCATACAAGGCGATCGCTCCAAATGCCAGAACCAACATCCGGGGAAACTGGGCCAGCCTGCGGAAGTAGATTCCGGCCAGCAGTGTCCCGATTACACCAAGCGGGCCTATATAGGGACTGCCCACGATGCCGATCCAGGTCGGTCTGATCACAATACCGGCAGTTTGGTTTAGTTTAAGCTGAAGAAGATTGAAGTTTTCCCATGGAATGTGCGCGTGCCCAATCACGGCTGCGCCGCCCCCGATGTGCCGGATCATCTCACCAGTGGCCATGTACATTGGGAGTATCGCAGCCCCAGCCAGTCCGAACGCAATCCCACCGCATAGGACCAGAGACCAGGCTATCCGCCAGATATCTGAAAAGCGCCGCTCGAGACACAACCACCCGATACCTACGGCGAACAACATCAAACAACTCAGGGCGGCATGAATCACCGGCTGTGAAGCGCTCGCCAACGCGAGAAGACCCGCTGCCATTGAAAAGACGACTATTCCATGGGCCTTCCCAGGAAATCGGAATAACAACACGCCGCCGGCGAGCACTAACGGAAGCCATGCGTAGCTTGCCGTGATCGTGATCCAACTGGCATACAGTTCCGTGTTCCGCGCCAGCATGCCGACGGACGCTCCAATATATGCAGCCCATGGTGGAACCGTGCCGCAACGCAACAGAACGTAGAGGTTAACGTAAAAAATGAAGATGTGGAACAGTGTCAGATAAGTGAGCGTGTAAAGCGAGTTCAGCGGCCCGCCGTAGTTGATCAACCCCAAAAAATAAAATGGATAAAGAATGCAAAAATGGGGACTCTCGAATACTGGAAAGCCCGTCCCAATGTCAGGCAAATAGTACGGAACGGCTCCAGACAGCGACAACCTCGAAGCCTCGGCGAATATGGGCCCATAGACATGGACATTGTCCAGGAATGGCCCAAACAGGAGGTGCGATGTTACGAATGGAACGTAACGAAGGGCGAAGGTAACAACCAGTGCAACAACAGCAAGGATGTCCGGAGCTCGACCGTGACGTGATTGCTTGTGCGTCATCACCTTAACGGGAATCACCGGCCATCAAATTTGTGTGGAAGTGCAGAGTTATTGTTGCGCCAGCAGATACATTGCGACCAACGTGAGCAGAAAGTACGGAACAAGCACTGCCGCGCCGGCATAATCTTTCGCGATTCGCTGCCCAAAAAAAAGCGCCGTGATGGCTGCGGCAGAAAGAATCGCCCCGTAGAACGCGATCGTCGAATCTTTCAAAAGAATTATCAGCACGCAGCCGACGCCGCTCAGCGCGCCGGCCGCGACCTCGAGAATCGTGATGCAGATCAGCAGCGCAGGAACGATCCCCGCAAGTGGACTCTTCGCGAAATGACCTTTTAGCCATTCAAAATTTCCACGGCGATCGACGACTTTATCGATCCCCGATTGCAGAAACAGAATCGCCAGAAAAGCGGAGGTGAAGATCTGCATGACGTAAGTTGCTTCCAGTACGCGCAAAGCTGCGATCATCAACACAGCCTAGCCCAAATTGTGCGAATTTGTCGATGCTCTGATCTTTGGCCACAAAAAAAGCAGGGACGCGGTCACCCGCGGCCCTGCTTGTTAGAATTACTTGGCTACTGCGATTGTTAAGGACCGACGTGCGCGTAATACGCGAAGTGCAGATCGTTGTCGCCCTCGCCATCCAGGTTAATCCAGCCTTGGACCGTGGCGCCTATTCCTGCAGTGACCGTCACGGTGAGCGTCGTGGAACTGTTGGCTGGTACCGTCACGTTGGCTGGCACCATGATTCGCTCGTCCGGCGAGCTAAGGGTTCCGGCGTTGTAGATAAGAGGCACCGCGTTCGTCGGAGTGAATTTTGTCGTCGAGACAGTGAACGGCTGATCAGAGGCTGTCGGGTTATACAGCGTGATTGTAACCGAAGTCGGATGACCAACCGTTACACGCCCGAAGCTCGCCGAGACCGGATCCATCCAGGTCGTCGCCTCCGCTGCTACGGAGAGATTCTCGCGTCCACCGCCTTGCGCAGTTGGACCGACGTCGTACGTGCCGCTGAAGGCGTCTTTGACCACGAGATCGGCGCGATTGACGAGCGCCGACTTAACCTGCGCTGGCGACCAGTTCTCAGCAGAATGGATGTCCAAGAGCACCGCCGCCGAGCCGGCAATATGCGGCGTTGACATGGAAGTGCCGCTGAAGAAAGCCCACGGAGCATCGGTACCATTGCCATTAGTGGTGCATGGGAAGTCTGTGCCGACGCACGTGATTGAGCTGAGGACGTTCACCCCCACCGACGTGACGTCAGGCTTGACGGCAAAATCAACCGCCGTCGGGCCCTGGCTGCTGAACCCGGCGAGGATATCTTGGTTAGCAGTGATGAACTCCTCGAATGTCGCCACTGCTGATGCATCCGGTGGGTTCGCAGTTCGCAGCGCTGCCCCTTCGTTCTTGCCGATCATTACGGCCGGCAGGTCATCACCACCGCCACCATCCTTTGCCATGGCGACCGGATCACCGGCGACGTTGTTGATAACAACAACGCCGATAGCGTCGGCAGCGATGGCGTTGCGCACTTTGGTGCTAAACGTGCAACCGCCGCGATCGACGACCACGACTTTGCCGGAAGCGTCCGAATCGACGCTGGTGCACGCATTGAGCTGGCTGTTAAACCACAGGTCGAACGGGCCGGTAGGCAACGGCGGAAAATCACCCACAGCCGCGCCGATCGTTGTTCCGCCGGCTGCCGGATAGGTGAAAGGCTGGCCGACGAAGTGGTTGTTCGTGCTCGCGGCGACTGTGATGATTTTGCGTGCGCGCCCGGGCGACTCAAGCGTGCCTTGACCCGGGCCGCTGTTACCTGCTGCCACTGCCACCACCACGCCAGCATCGACTGCATTGTCGAGTCCCATCGCCAGCAGATCGTTGTTGCCGTGATAACCGCCGCCCAGCGACAGGTTGAGAACATCCATGCCGTCTTCGATCGCCTCATCAACGGCGTTCAGGATGTCTTCACTCCGAGCGTTCGAGACGCCACCCGGGAAAACATTGTAATTGCCCAGCCACGCACCCGGAGCGATGCCCGACATGTCATCGATTTCCACCTCGTTTGCGACGGCAGTTTTGCCGGTTACTCCAGCCGCAATACCGGCCGTGTGTGTGCCGTGATCCTGGATGGCTTGAGCGTCGAGACCCTGCTGGTGGGCTTTGTTATAGAAAACTTTCGCAACGATAACCTTTTCCGAGACGTAGTTGCAGTCCTCATCCTCGTGATGCGAAGCGCTATCAGCCGCATCGCACTTCGGAAAACCCTCCGGATACTCGAACCCTGTTGGGTCAAAGAAAGGATGCATTTCGTCAATACCCGTATCGATGTCGCCGATCTTGATGCCGGCACCCGCCTGCGCCCTACCGCCAGCGTCCGCCCAGGCGTCAGAGGCGTTAATGATCTGATAGCTCTGGCTCAGGTTCGGGTGGTAAAGCGCGTTGTACTCGGCGCTCTGCACCATTGGAGCAGCTGCGATTGTCGCCAGCGGCGTCCCATTGAGTTGTACTGCCACTGCGTTAAGTGACACATCGTACTCGCTCGTAACCCTTGCTCTGGGTGCATTTTCTCGCAGCCACCGTTTGAATTCGTTTCGTCCAGCGTTCAACTGGGCGCGATACGATCTCACGGCGTTGCTGTTGAAATCGATTTTTCTGCCGTGTGCCGGCTTGGTACGAGGACTCGTACTCAGGGGATCACCTTTGAGTTGCACGACGGCACTCGAGTGATCCACGTCGGGCCCGCGGTTGAAGGCATCAGCGTTTGCATTCGGTCGAGGCGAGCCGCCGCGTACACCAAATGCAACAACGCCCAAGCCAATAGCAGAGAATATCAGGATTGTTGCGAGTATTTTCTTCATAGGTTTTGTGGGTTAGAGTTTGTGACAGTTCTGTAATGTGAATTGCTTGTCAATTCATTTCCTATTCGCGTACGCCGCGCGTGCCAGTCGCAAAAAAGTAACAAAATTGTTACTGTCATCTTGGATCCGGCACATAGCCCGTCGCCGTCGCGCGCAAGCTCTTGTAGTATTCTCAGTCGCCTTGCGCGACGGCATCGGCGAAGGCGACCTCACCCGTTTTCAAATCCAATTCAGCTTCGGCCGGCGTGCCAAACACACGCGCACGGCGGTCATCGAATTCGCCTTCCCATCGCGCGACGATGATCGTCGCCAGACAATTTCCGATCAGGTTTACGCAGGTGCGTCCCATGTCCATCAATTCATCGACGCCAAAGATCACTGCCACGCCAATCGGTCCGAGGCCGGCGGGCAGGAAGCTGTTTACTGTGGCGAGCAAGATCACGAGCGACGCGCGCGGAACCGCGGCCACGCCTTTGGATGTGATCATCAGCGTGAGCACCATCAGGATCTGCCGATCCCATCCCATGTGCTGACCGGTAGTGGCTTCAGCCGCCTGTGCCACGAAGACCGACGCCATTGCCAGATACAGCGTTGAGCCGTCAAGGTTAAATGAGTAGCCAGTGGGCATCACGAATCCCACGATCCGCCGTGGCACACCGAAGCGCTCCATCGATTCCATTGCTTTTGGCAACGCCGACTCACTACTGGTCGTGGCGAATGCCAGCACCGCCGGTTCGCGCACCGCGCGCACGAACTGCCGCAAAGGCACGCGCGCGATGAGAATGACCAACCCAAAAACGAGCACCACAAAAATAATCAGCGCCAGATACAGCGACAGAACCAAGGCTCCCAGATTTTTCAGCACACCCAAACCTTGTGTGCCGATCGTATGCGCCATGGCTGCGCCGACACCGATCGGCGCAAACATCATCACGTAATTCGTGAACTTGAACATCACCTGCGAAAGGCTCTCCGTGGCGCGGACGATTGGTTTGCCTTTTTCGCCAACTGCCGACACCGCGAGCGCGAAGAGCACACTGAACGCAACGATTTGCAAAACGTCGCCCCGACCCATCGCTTCAATGATGCTGGACGGAAACGCGTGGACTATGGTTTCCACGAAAGACTTCGGATGAGTATGCTCAATGGACTGGATGGCGGACGTGTTCGTCGCGTCAAGAGTCACCCCGACGCCAGGCTTGGTGAGATTCACCACGGCCAATCCGATGAACAGCGCGACTGTGGTGACGATCTCGAAATAGATCAGCGCCTTGATTCCCATGCGCCCCACGTTCCGGAGCGCACCGGCGCCTGCGATGCCTACCACAATGGTTGAAAACACAAGCGGCGCGATGATCGATTTGATCAGATTAATGAAAATGTCGCGCAAAAAATAAACCGCGTTACCCCAATCAGGCCGCAGCCATCCAATCACGCCGCCGACAGCCCTCGTATTAGCACAAAGAGCGAATTGGAACAGCGCGCGTTTGAATTCCGTGATCTCCGGCAATTATTGTGCCGAGCAATAGTTGCAGGGCGTCTGTGTCAGGCGCCTGGCGTTTCACAGAAACGCCCTACAAGATCTAATCGATCATCCGCTGTTCGATGCCGCCGTAGGCGTCGATTCTGCGATCTCGCAAGAATGGCCACTGCGTTCGGTGCTCGTTGACGCGAGCCCAATCGATCTCGGCCGCCACAATCTCTTCTTGATCGATCGAACCTTTCGCGATGATTTCGCCGTCCGGCCCGCACACAAAGCTTTGCCCCCAAAATTCAATACCATCTCCACCGGCGGGCGCTTCGTGACCGACGCGGTTCGCCACCGCGACGTAGCATCCGTTGGCAATCGCATGACCACGCTGAATCGTTTCCCACGCGGAATGTTGCGCTTTTCCAAATTCCTTTTTCTCGCTCGGATGCCAGCCGATTGCCGTTGGATAAAAAATAATCTCTGCGCCACGCAACGCAGTCAGTCGCGCCGCTTCCGGATACCATTGGTCCCAGCACACGCAGATGCCGATCTTGCCGCGTGCTGTGTCCCACGCTCGAAATCCGAGATCGCCGGGCGCGAAGTAAAACTTTTCGTGGTACAGTGGATCATCGGGAATATGCATTTTGCGATATTTACCAAGCAACTTCCCATCCGTGTCGATAATCGCCGCCGTATTGTGATAAAGCCCCGCGCTGCGTCTCTCGAAGAGCGACGCGATAATTAGTGTGCCGGTTTCGCGAGCAACTTCTCCGAGTGCGGCGGTTGATTTTCCCGGCACTTCCTCGGCCAATTCGAAGTTCTTATGATCTTCTGTCTGGCAAAAATATTGCGATCGAAAAAGCTCCGGCAGGCAGACAATCTCTGCGCCTTGTCTCGCCGCGTCGCGAATAAATTCGATCGCGCGCGAGAGATTCTTCTCCGGCTCCACGCCGCAGCGCATCTGAATGAGCGCGATTTTTGTCATTCCGAGCGAAGTCGAGGAATCCCGTTGCACAGTCTTGAAGGTATTTTCGCGGGATGTCTCGACTTCGCTCGACATGACCGGCGAATCAATTATTTCACCGAATCAGCCGGGACAATTTTGATGTTCTCGATCACCACGCGTTTGGTCGGTTTGCTCGGTTCGCCCATGCTGTTCCTAGTCACCGGAGTGTCACCGATTTTCTGCAGCACATCCTGGCCTTTAATCAGTTTACCAAAGGTCGTGTATTGATGGTCGAGCCGGTGCACCGGAGCGAGACAGATGAAGAATTGCGACCCTGCGGAGTCTGGATCGGGCCCGCGCGCCATCGAAATCACGCCGCGGTCGTGGCTATGATCGTTGAACTCGGCGTTGATGTTGTACCCAGGTCCGCCTTCGCCGTAGCTGTTCTCTTTTGCCGGATCTTTAGAATTCGGATCGCCGCCCTGGATCATGAATTCTTTGACGATCCGGTGGAAAATCGTCCCATCATAGAATCCCTGGCGCGCCAGTTTCTTGAAATTCTCGATCGTCTTTGGTGCGGCATC
>WNGB01000384.1_pt1 | contig 67940 bp, 56 predicted proteins | sample 5400681 | NCBI WGS metagenome assembly WNGB01 (sample SAMN13153367, study PRJNA577476) | soil metagenome | isolation source: 115 cm soil or saprolite under grassland replicate 2 | place: USA:California | collected 2016-06-15 | reverse complement strand
CATCGCTTGCCGGCGACGTGCAGGTCGAGGAAGCCGCCGAGTATCTGTTCGATCACGGCATTCCGGCGTACCCGTATTCGACGGAAATGCCGGTCGCCGTGCTGGGCGCGAAATACAAGTGGGCGCGCGGCGCGGGACTGATCTGATCATGCCTCGCTGGGTCCGATACCGGCACGCGGACGGTCGCACGTCGTTCGGCACGCTCGATGGCGAGCGCGTCGTGGAGCATGCAGGTGATCTCTTCGCATCGCGCGAGCCGAGCGGCATGGCGTTCGCGTTGGCGGATGTCAAGTTGCTCGCGCCGTGCACGCCGTCGAAGATCGTCGCGCTGTGGAACAACTTCCACGCGCTCGGTGCCAAGCTCGGCAAAAAGGCGCCGGCTCATCCGCTGTTCCTGATCAAACCGTCGAGCTCGCTCGCCGGGCCCGGTGATGCGATCCGACGGCCGTCGGGCTATGCAGGACGCATCGCGTTCGAAGGCGAGCTCGGCATCGTCATCGGACGCGAGTGCCGCGATGTGTCGGTCGACGAAGCGCACCGCTTCATCTTCGGCTACACGTGTGTGAACGACGTCACTGCGATCGACCTGATGAACGAGAATGCCGACTTCGTCCAGTGGTGCCGCGCGAAGGGCAGCGACACGTTCGGCTGCATCGGTCCGGCGATCGCGAGGATGTTCGACTGGCAAAGCGCGCGCATCGTCACGCGCGTCGACGGCGTCGAGCGCCAGAATTACCCGCTGTCGGACATGATCTTCTCGCCCGAGGAACAGGTGAGCCTGATCTCACGCGACATGACGCTGTTTCCGGGCGACGTGATCGCGTGCGGCACGTCGCTCGGCGTCGGATCGATCAAGGATGGCGCCACCGTGGAGATCGCGGTCGACGGCATCGGCACGCTGTCGAACCGGCTCGCGACGGGCGCGTTCGTGGAGGCGGGCGCCGCGTAACGGTAATATCGCGACCTTTGACTTGGCTTCAGGTCGAGCTGACGTGGATTCGCTGCTGGTTTCGATACCGATCCTGCTGTCGATCGGTTGCATCGTCGGCTTTCTCGCCGGTCTGCTCGGTGTGGGCGGTGGCATGACGCTGGTGCCGCTGCTCACGCTGATCTTCCTGCGCAAGCACTTTCCGGCCGAGCACGTCGTTCACATGGCGGTCGCCACGTCGCTCGCGACGATCCTGTTCACGTCGCTTTCGAGCGTGCGCGCGCATCACGTGCGCGGCGCCGTGCTGTGGCCCGTCGTGTGGGCGCTCGTTCCCGGCATGCTCGTCGGCTCGCTGGTCGGCCCACAGATCGTCAGCCACATTTCGAGCGCCGCGCTCGGCACGGTCTGCGGCGCGTTCGCGTGGTTCGCAGCGACGCAGATGCTGATCGATCGCAAGACGCAGCCGTCGCGCCAGCTGCCCGGAAGGGTCGCGATGTTCGGTGTGGGCAGCGGCGTCGGCGTGCTCGCGAGCATGGTCGGCGTCGGCGGCGCGTTCATCCTGATTCCGTTCATGACGTGGTGCAACATCAGGATCCACAACGCGGTCGCGAACGCGGCGGCGCTGTCGTTGCCGGTGGCCGCGGCCGGAACAGTCGGGTTCGTCATCGCGGGCTTCCGCCAGGGCGGGCTCCCGCCGCACACGATCGGCTATGTCTACTGGCCCGCGCTCGCGGCGATCGTCATTGCGAGCATGCTGATGGCGCCGCTGGGCGCGCGTGTAGCGCACAGCTGGCCGGTGCAGACGCTGAAGCGCGTGTTCGCGTGCATGCTGTACGTGCTTGGAGCGTACATGCTGTGGCAAGCGTATTCGTTGTGGCAGGCGAGCGTCGGCTGAGCCGTCCGCTCGCGCCGCTCGCTCTACAAGCGGCGACGGCGCTGTGCTAGCCTGCGCATCGTCCCCAACGGGACATGCGCATGCTCGCCGATGGCCGACGCGATCCCCGCCGCTTTTCATGACGCGCTCGCGTCGCTCGCCGAACGCCTGGGCGACGGCGAGGCGATTGTCGCCCCGGAGCGCAAGCCGCTGCGATTCGGCGAGCTTTTCCGCTGCGTCGAGCGCACGCGCACGACGCTCAATCGCGCGGGAATCGGCCGCGGCGATCGAGTGGTCGCAGCATTGGCACGCGGTCCCGAAGCGGCAGTCTGCTTCTTCGGCGTCGCGGCCTGCGCAACATACGTGCCGCTCGATCCCGACTATACCGAAGACGAGCTTTGCCGCTACCTGGCGAAGCTCGAGCCGAAAGCGGTCATCGTTTCATCCGGCGACGCGGGCGCGATTCGCCAGGCCGCGCACCGGTTGGGCATTCGCGTGCTCGAGATCCACGCCGGCGCGAGCGGTCCCGCGGGAACTTTCGACTGGCGCGGTGCCGACCCGGCGCCCTGCGTCGCGCCACAATGGGCCGGCGCGGAAGACGTTGCGCTGATCCTGCTCACGTCGGGCACGACTGCGGTGCCGAAGTTCGTTCCGCTGAAGCACCGCCATCTGACGGCGCTCGCGCGTGCGGCGCAGGCTCATTACGGACTCGGCGCCGCTGACCGTCTGCTGCACACGATGCCGATGTTCCACGGCAATGGCTTGAAGTCGGCGCTCGTGGCGCCGATCCTGTCCGGCTCGACCGTCATCTGCCCGCCGCGCTTCGATGTGCCGTCGTTCTTCGAATGCATGTCGGCGCTGCGGCCGACATGGTATTCGGCGAGCTACACGGTTCAGCGCGCCATTCTCGATCGCATCGGCGAGCATCGCCGCATCGCGGCGGACGCGAGGCTTCGCTTCATCGTTTCGGGCTCGGGCCGCATCGACGCGAAAGTCGTGCGCGGGCTCGAAGCGGCATTCGGCGCCCCCGTGCTCAACCGCTACTCGATGTCGGAAACAGGGATGCTTGCGTGCGATCCGTTGCCTCCCGGCGTCCGCAAGCCGGGAACGGCGGGCGTGTGCGCGGGCAACGAGCTTCGCGTCGCAGACGAGCGCGGGCGTGCTCGGCCGCGCGGCGAGGAAGGCGAGATCCAGACGCGCGGGCCGAGCGTATTCGAGGGCTATCTGGACGAGTCGGTGCACGACGCACGATCCTTCGTCGACGGTTGGTTCCGCACCGGCGACCTCGGTCGAATCGGTGACGACGGCTACGTCACGATCACCGGGCGGATCAAAGAGCTCATCAACCGCGGCGGAGAGAAGATCGGACCGCAGGAGGTCGAGCGCGTCATCGGTGAGCATCCCGCCGTCGCCGACGTTTGCGTGTTCGCGATCGCGCATCCGACGCTGGGTGAGGATGTCGCCGCTGCGGTCATTCCGGTCGACGACGTCGACGCCTCCGAGCAATCGATCGTCGAATTCGCACGCAAGCGGCTCGCCGCTTTCAAGGTCCCGCGTCGCGTCGTTTTCGTGCACGAGTTTCCGAAGGGAACGGCGGGCAAGATCGACCGCAAGCGGCTCGCGCAAGCCTGCGCGCCGATTGCGCTGTCCTCGATCGAGCGACGGCACGTGCCCGGCGATCGCGTGTCTTCTCTCGAACGCGACGTGGCTGCGCTGTGGCGAACGATCCTCGATGCGCCGAACGCGCGCAGCGATGTCGACTTCTTTCTTTCGGGCGGCGACTCGCTGCGACTGGCCGAGTTGATGGTGGCGATCCGGCAACGCTTCGGCGTGAACGTCGGCATGCGGCAGATCTTCGGCGAAGGCGCGACGATCGCCGGCCTCGTGCACGTGGTCGAACGCGCGCTGCGCGAGAAAGGCCGGGACGAGCCGCTGCCCGAACGACTGGTTCCGATCAAGATCGACGGCGATCGCGCCGCGCTGTTCGCGATTCCGGACAGCGACGGCAATGCCAGCATGTTCGCGCATCTCGGCCGGCTGCTCGACGCACGACAGCCGCTGTTCGGCCTCGAATCGCGCGGACTCGACGGCACGTCGGCGCCGCTCGAAAGCGTCGAGGCGATTGCGGCCGATCACCTGAGCACGATCCGGATGTTTCAGCCGCAAGGCCCGTACTTCCTCGTGGGCGCGTGCTTCGGCGGACGCGTCGCCTACGAGCTGGCGAGGCAGCTCGAATCGATCCAAGAACGCGTCGCGCTCCTGATCATGCTCGATCCGTCGGCACCGTTCACGGACTCGAAAGGCGTGCCGCGCGGCCGCGCGGGAATGCCCGCGGCCTCGCGTGCATGGTCGCTGCTGCCGCGATTCGTCGCGCGCAGGCTTCGAATGTACGTGCGCGAGATACGGCGGCTGGACGGTGCACAGCGGCTCGCCTTCGTCGCCGGCCGACTCGGTCTCGTCCGCGAGATCATCCGGCGCCGGGACCTGTTCCGCGGCGATCGCAGCGAATTGAACCGCATCGTTGTCTACGAAGCGAATCAGGCCGCCGGGCGCCGCCATGTTCCCAAAGGGCCTTACGCAGGGCCGGCCATCGTGGCGTTGACGAACGAGCGGGCGGATTCGCAAAGCCGCAACCTCCGCCTCGACTGGCTCGACCTGATTCCGGAATGCGGGCCGCCGCAGGACTTTCCGGGTCGCGACATCGGCGACCTGCTGGTGCCACCGACGGTCCACGCGGTCGCGGCCGCAATCGACCGCTGGCTCGATGATGCGCACGCGGGCGAGGAAGAGCGACGCGTAACGGAGACCGATCGAAAGCGCGCATGACGGACGACGCGCATGCGGTATCCGCAACCGCGATTGCGAAGGGCGCCGGGTCGATGGTCCTTCTGCGCGTCGCGGAGCGGATCATCGGATTTGCGAGCTTCGCCGTCCTCGCTCGCCTGCTTCGGCCCGACGATTACGGGTTGTACGCGTTGGCGCTGTCGGTGTCGGCGATCGTTGCGCTCGCCGGCAACTGGGGGCTCGATTCCGCCCTGATCCAGCGCCGCGGCTTCGACCGCGATCGCTACGACACGGCATGGACGTCGAGAGTGCTGCTCGGAATGACTGTCGCGGCGGCGATCGCTGCGGCGGCAAGCTTCGTTTCGACGCTGCTCGACGAGCCGCGGATCGAGGCGGTTCTTTATGTCATTGCGCTGTCGACGGCGATTGCAAGCGTCGAGAACATCGGAACGGTCGATTTCCTGAAGACGCTCGACTACGGTCGCGAGCTCCGATACCGGCTCACGATCCGCGTGCTGGCGACCGCGATCGCGATCGCCGCCGCGTTCGCCTGGCAGACTTACTGGGCGTTGGTCGCGGGCAACATCGCGGCGAGCGTCGCGACGGTGGTTTTGAGCTATCTCGCGCATCCTTACCGTCCGCGGTTCTCGCTCGCGGCGTTCGGTGCGCTGATGAGGTTCACGCGATGGGTGTTCATGCGCAACGTCCTGCTGAGCGCGAACGAGCCGGTCGCCAACCTGATCGTGAGCCGCTTCGCCGGCATCGATGCGCTCGCGTACTTCACCACGGCGCGCCAACTGGCCGACGTCGCCACGACGGATCTGTACGCGCCGATCCGCCGCGCGCTGTTCCCGGCGTACGCTGCGCTGAGCGACGATCGCGCCGCGTTGAAGCGCGTCACGCTTGCCTCGACGGCGATGATGCTCGCGGTCGGATTGCCGATTTCCGCCGGAACGGCGGTCGTCGCACCCGATGCGGTGCGCGTGCTGCTCGGCGAGCGCTGGCTCGACGTGGTGCCGTTGCTGCAGATTCTGGCGATCGCCGGTTGCGTCGGATCGCGCGTGTCGGCGGCGCCATTGCTGTTCGTCGCGCTCGATCGACCCGACATTGCCGCGAAGCTCGCGGGACTGCGCTTTATCGTGCTCGTCGTCTTCGTTTCGATCGGCGTGCATGCCGCCGGCGCGCTCGGCGCTGCGTGGGCGATCGTGGCGGCCGCCGTCGTGGCTTCCTTTTTCAATTGGCGGCTCGTGCGCGCCGCGCTCGCGATGTCGCGCGCGGAGCTGTGGCGTGTCGCCTTTCGGCCCGCCGTTGCCGCCGCGATCATGGTGGTGGTGACCTTCGCATTCCTCGCGTCGGTGCCGGACGCGCACACGTTCGCGTCGTCGCTGATGAGGCTCGCCGGGGCGAGCGCGATCGGCGCGCTCGCCTATGCGCTCGCGTTGCTGTCGTCCTGGCAGGTCGCCGGCCGGCCCGACGGACCGGAGCGCCATTTGCTCGACGCGCTGGCGACGCTGCGGCAGCGAGCGGCGGCCGCGCAATGAAAAAGGGGCGCCGACGGGCGCCCCTCGATCGCGCAATGCCGCCGCTACTTCGGCTGCGGCACGTAGCGCATGTACGGGCGCGGCGCGCGCCATCCGCCGGGAAACTTCGCCTTCGCGTCCTCGTCGGACACCGACGGCACGATGATCACGTCCTCGCCGTGCTTCCAGTTCACGGGTGTGGCGACCTTGTGCTTCGCGGTGAGCTGCATCGAGTCGAGCACGCGAAGCACCTCGTCGAAGTTGCGGCCCGTGCTCATCGGGTAGGTGAGGATCAGCTTGATCTTCTTGTCGGGCCCGATGATGAAAACGGAACGGATCGTCTGGTTGTCCGCGGGCGTGCGCTTGGGATCCGCGCTCGCGTTCGGATGGATCATGTCGTAGAGCTTGGCGACCTTGAGATCGGGGTCGCCGATCAGCGGATAGTCGATCTTGCAGTCTTGTGTCTCCTCGATGTCGCGCATCCAGCGGCTGTGGTCGCCGACCGGGTCGGCGGACAAACCGAGGATCTTCGTGTTGCGCTTGTCGAACTCCGGCTTGAGCTTCGCCATGTAGCCGAGCTCGGTCGTGCACACCGGCGTGAAGTCCTTCGGATGCGAGAACAGGATCGCCCAGCCATCGCCAATCCACTCATGGAAACGAATGGGGCCCTGCGTCGTTTCGGCCGTGAAGTCGGGCGCGTCGTCGCCAATTCGCAGTGGCATGTTTCACCTCTCCGTATCGGTTGAATTGGAAATCCGGTTCGGCGCGCGCAACGCGTGAATCAGTGCGGCCGCCGGATCGAGCCGTTCAGTATAGACCCGCGCCGCTTCGACGGCATGAGTGCGGCGGCGCGATCGCAGAATAACGTTATGGCGCGCGCTCACGCGCCGCACGACGCTTGCGCGGTTGCGCCGGCGGCTTGTCGACGGGGTGCGGCAATCGCCATGGCACCGATGCGAATTTCTCGACCAGGAAATCGATCAGCGCCCCGACTTTCGGCGGACGATGCCGCGCGGGCACGTAGACCGCGTGCAACGGCAGCGGCTCGGGCTGGTGCACGTCAGTGAGAACCGGGACCAGCCTGCCGCTGCGGATGGCAGGCCCGACGATGATGTCGGAAAGACGGATGACGCCGAGCCCGAGCAGCGCGAGCTCGTACAGCGTCTCGGCATTGTTGACGGTCACGTTGCCCTTGACCGCCACGAGCCGCGGACCGCTGGGGCCGCGGAACGGCCATTCGGCTTGACCCGGAATACCCGCAAGCGTCAGGCAGTTGTGTGCGGTCAGTTCCTCGGGCGTTGTCGGCGTGCCGCGCTTCGCGAGGTAGGCAGGCGCCGCGGAAATGACGCGCTCGAGATGGCCGATGCGGCGTGCGGCGAGATTCGAATCCGGCAGCGGCCCGACTCGAATGGCGAGATCCACGCCGGCTTCGACGAGGTCAATGACGCGATCGGTTACATGGAGGTCGAGCTCGATTTCCGGATACCGCGCCATGAACTCCGGCAGCGCCGGGACGAGCGCGTACGTCGCGAAGGCGGTTCCGACGCTCAATCGCACGCGTCCGCGAGGCCGCACGCCAAAGCGCATGACTTCGGATTCCGCGTCACTGATGTCGGCGACGATCCGCTGGACGCGCTCGAAGTAGACCTCGCCTTCGGACGTGAGGGCGAGCCGCCGGGTCGAGCGCTGCAGCAGCCGCACGCCGAGCCGTCGCTCGAGACGCGTGACGAGCTTCGAGATCGCGGACGGGGTAACGCCGAGGTCGTGCGCGGCTGGCGTGAATCCGTTGCGCTCGACTGCGCGCACGAAGGCGAGCATCGCGAGGCTCGATTCCATGGGGACCTCTCCGTGCCAATGGCGAGATTAATGCCATTATGGCATAAATAATGTGCCACTAAGCCCGATTGTTGTCGCGGTCAATCGGAATTAACGTGACGATGCGCAGTCCCCCAACGAACGGAGAACTCCGATGGCGCGTTTCGATCCCGACAGCTATCCCGACCGGTTCGACTTCCATGCCCATGCGAGCAGGCTGCGATCGGACGAAATCGCGCGGCTCGTCCGCGCCGCGCACACGCGGCTGCTCGCGGTGCTCGATTATGTCGTGGCGCCCGCGTCGACGCCGATCAGCCGCGACACGCGGACCGGAACCCCCGCGCGCTGAAATTCGGCGGCGCGTTCCTGCACGCGGCGATCGCTGACCGTCATCCGTGTGCGCAGGCGCACGTACTCGGCCCACGACGCGATGATGAACCGCTCGACGTAGCGGCCTTCCTCGCCGAGATCGCGGAACACGCGCCAGCTCGTCGCGCCGTTTCGCCGCCGCGTCGCTTCCACGGCATTGATCGCCCGCAGGAACGCTTCGCGGTTCTGCGGGTCGATCCGGTATTCGAGCTGGATCAGCACCGGGCCATCGTCGGGCTGCGGCTCATCGGCGATCGCGAAGTCCGGCAGCTGCGCGCCCGGCGTCACATCCGCCTCGGTCGCCATTTCGACGCGCACGCCGCGGTTCACCGCGTGCAGCACGGCGATGACCGCGGCCGAAGCGAGCAGCGTCGCCCGTATGCCGAACGCGGATGCGACCGCGCCCCAGATCGCGCTGCCGATCGCAAGGCTCGCCTGATTCGCGACGAGGTTCATGCCGACGGCGCGGGCGCGAACCCACGCAGGCGCAGCGCTCTGTGTGCCGGCCGAGAGGCTCGCGAACACCGTCACCCACGCGACACCTGAAGCGAACGCTGCGACAAGCACGAGCGCCGCATACGGGGAAAGCGCGATCAGCAGCATCGCGAGCGTCCACAGCAGCACGCCCGACGTGACGACGGTGTTCAGCGATCGGCGAGCGAGCTCGCGCGGCAGCGCCAGCGCTCCGAAGATCGCGCCGGTGCCGAAACCCGCCGACAGCAAGCCGAACCCGGCGGCGCCCAGACGCAGCTCGTCGCGCGCGATCACCGGCAGCAGCGCCCAGAACACGCTCGCACAGATGGCGAAATTCAGGTTGCGGATGATGAGCGAGCGCATCGCTTTCGAGTGCCGCGCGTAGCGCAACCCGCTCGCCACACCGGACATCAGCCGCTCGGGAACGCCGGGCAGCGTACGCTCGCGCCCCTTGATCCTGCGCACGGCGACGATCATCAGCAGGAAGAACAGCGAGCTCGCGAGCAGCGCGCTGCCCGATCCGAGCCACGCGGCGATCGCGCCGGCGAACGCGGGACCGATCGCGCGCGCGACGTTGAACGCGACGGCGCCGAGCGCCACCGCGCGCGGAAGCTCCGTGCGCGCGACGAGCTCGTTGATGCTCGACTGTTGCGCCGGCAGATAGAACGTGAAACCGGCGCCGACGACGAACGTGAGCGCCAGCAATCCCGATGGACCGATCCAGCCGGCCACGGTCGCCGCGCCGAGCATCGCAGTCGCCGACACCAGCACGATCTGCGTGATCAGGATCACCTTGCGCCGATCGATGATGTCGGCGAGCGCGCCCGCAATCAGGCCGAACAGCAACGTCGGGCCGGTGCTCGCGGTTTGGACGAGCGCAACCATCAGCGCGGACGGCGTGAGCGTCGCCATCAGCCACGCCGCGACCGTCGCCTGCATCGTGTAGCCGAGCGCAGCGCCGATCGAGCCGAGATAGAACAGCCGGAACGTCGCGTGACGCAGCGGCGACGATGCGAGCGTGCGCGACAGTCGAAGGGCGATCGAGGCGGCCACGATCGAAGTCTAGCGTGATCCACGCGCATCGACGGAGCGCTCGATATGTAACTTTTGCAACGGCGATCGCTTTGAACCGCGCCATGCGTTTGCGGTCAACCGCAATGGGGTCAGGTTGACGATGGACGCCAACCCGGCCCCATTTCGTGCGCGAGGCGGAGTCACGATGCAGGGAGTCGTGTTGACTCTAAGCGCGGAGGGCGCACTGAACCCGCGCAGTCACGAGAGCGTCACGCGTGAGGCGATCGCGCGCAGGCTCGCGGCGCTCAAGGGCTACGAGTTCGGCGGCGCGTACGAGCCCTCGCGGCGTCCGTCGGCGCCCGTCTATTTCGTACCGGCGGACACGCTCGTCGGCATCGCGCACGCGAGAGCGCTCGGCATTCGCGGCGAGCACGATCTGTTCGGTGCCGTCGTCCCTCATCCATTCGTCGCGACGAAAACGATCACGCACGCCACACTCGATGCGCGCTGTCGAGTTCCCAAGGGATGGACGGCCGATTTCCCGGCACGCATCGCCGATTCGGTGCTCGACGGCTATTCGGCTTTTGCGCGCGATGACGCACGGCGAGCGGCGCACCGGCTGCTCGAGCACGGGCCGGTGCGCATCAAGCGGGCGCAAGGCGTCGGCGGCCGCGGCCAGTGGGTCGCGCAAAGCCGCGACGATGTCGCGACGATCCTCGATGCCATTGCCGATGACGAGCTCGAATCGAACGGAATCGTCATCGAGGTGCATCTGTCCGACGTCGCCACCTTCAGCGTCGGGCAAGTGCGCGTCGCCGGATTGATCGCGAGCTACTGGGGAACGCAGCGGCTCACGCCGAACAACAGCGGAACCGACGTCTACGGCGGCTCGGAGCTGCACGTCGTGCGCGGCGATTTCGATACGCTGCTCGCGCAGCCGCTCGCCGACGACGTCCGCGTCGCCGTGGTGCAGGCGTGCGCGTACGATGCGGCGGCGTTGGAATGCTATCGGGGAATGTTTGCGTCGCGTCGCAACTACGACGTCGCGCAGGGCGCCGATTCGACTGGCGCTCGCCGCACCGGCGTGCTCGAGCAGTCGTGGCGCATCGGGGGCGCGAGCGGCGCAGAAGTGGCGGCGCTCGAAGCCTTCGCGGCCGATCCGCGACGCTCGACGGTGCGCGCGTCGACGGTCGAAGTCTATGGCGCGAGCGACGCGCCGCCGGCCGGGGCGATCGTCTATTTTCGCGATGTCGACGAGCGCATCGGCCCGATCACCAAATACGTGACAATCGACGCGCATGGCCACGCGCGATGACATCGTCGGCATCGCCGTCGACGGCGAGCATATCGACGGCACGCTCGTGACGCCGGGCGTCACCGTTCCGGGCGTGCTGTTCGTGCACGGCTGGGGCGGCAGCCAGCAGCAGTACGTCGCGCGCGCACGGGAAGTTGCGGCGGTCGGCTGCGTGTGCCTGACGTTCGATCTGCGCGGCCACGCGCGAACGCACGCGCAGTACGAGACGGTGTCGCGCCAGCACAACCTGCGCGACGTCGTCGCGGCGTACGACGTGCTCGTCGGCCAGCGCGGCGTCGACCCGTCGGCGATCGCGGTCGTCGGCAGCAGCTACGGCGGCTATCTCGCGGCAATCCTCACATCGATGCGCCCAGTGAAGTGGCTCGCGTTGCGTGCGCCGGCGCTCTACAAGGACACGCACTGGGAGTTGCCGAAGCGCCAGCTCAAGAAGCAGCAGGATCTCGGCGCTTATCGGCTGCTGCCGGCGAGGCCCGAGGAAAGCCGCGCGCTGACCGCGTGCACGACCTTCGACGGCGACCTGCTGATCATCGAATCGGAGCACGACGACGTCGTGCCGCACCAGGTGATCACCAACTATCGCGACGCGTGCGTTCGCGCGCATTCGATTACCTACCGGGTGATCAGCGGCGCCGATCACGGGCTCACGTCAGAGGCGTGCCAGCATGCGTACACGTCGGTGCTCGTCAACTGGCTGACCGAAATGATCGTCGGCGCGCGCAGCGGCCATCAGATCGAGCAGCCACACACGCCGCTCGGCGGCGAGCCGAAGGCGGCTGAGCAACCGGCGGACGCGGGACTTCAGCCGGTGTAGGCGGGAGCCGTCTGGCTGAACCAGCCATCGAGCAGGTGATAGACGAGCGCCCAGTTCTTCGAGCGTGTGCTCGTATGCGCAATGCCCGGCCTGACGATCAGCTGGCCGTCGGGATTCGGCAGCCGCGCGAAGAACGCCGCACAAGATGCCACGAGCGCGGGCCCGCAACGAGCCGCGTCTTCGAGCGCCCACCGCCGGGTCCCCGGGTTATTTCGCGTCTGTTTGCCCGTGTGGCGCGAATTCGACGCATCGGATTGACCGGCGTCAATTTCCGGCCGGCGTCCTTTGATAGCCTGCAATCACGGCTCACGGAGACTTCGGATGACGCAGGCGGCAAACACGACGATGCTGATGGCGACCGGCCCGCTGTATCGGCTGCGCTGCACGGCCGCCGACATCGAAGCGCGGCCGCAGCTGTACGCCGAGGTGCTCGCGCGCGAGCCGGCACTTCGCGCGCTCGTTGCTGATTTCGTGCAATCGTGGCGCACCGCGAGCGGCGCGATCGCGATGTTCGCGCTGATGGCGCGTCGCTCGGCCCCTCTGACGTTCGACGCCGTCGCGTTCCTGCGCTTGGTAGGTCGCGACGTCGGCCAGAATCCTGGCGTCTGGGCCGGTCTCGTCAGCGCGCAGCCGGCATTTGCCGACGATTGTGCGCGACTCACGCGGTCGCTTTCGAAGGCGCTGCAGACGAACACCCCCACTGCCTATGCGTAGTTCTCTCCTCCTCCACGAATAGGCAGTATCACGCCCCGCGCAAGCGGGGTTTTTTTGTCGCCTCTTCAGCGGCCCCACCGCAATGCGAGCGGCTGCACGTCTTCGGCGAGCTCGACCAACCCTGCGCGCGTGGCGGCGTGCAGCGGCTCGAGCGGATGGCGGACCGCGTCGCTGCGAATGACCCCGCCGGCCTTCATGACGGCCTTCGTGGCGCGTAACCCGCACTGCCGGTTCTCGAAGTTGATCAGTGGAAGAATCCTCGCGTAGGCCGCTGCTGCCTCACGCCTGCGCCCCGAACGATGATGCTCGATGACCGCCTTGATGAGGTCAGGCAGCAGCGCGCTCGGCATCGTTCCGGTCGCCCCGGCGTCGAGATCGGCCATCAGCGTGATCGATTCCTCGCCGTCGAACGGGCCGTCGATCGCATCGCCGCCGGCGTCGATCAGCGCGCGCAGCTTCGCCGCGGCGCCGGGCACCTCGATCTTGAAGTAGCGCACGAGCGATACCTCCCGCGCGAGCCGCGCGAGGAACGGCACCGACAGCGCGACGCCCGACAGCGGCGCGTCCTGCACCATGATCGGAATCGCAGCGGCCTCGGCGACCTGCGCATAGTGCTCGAGCATGCCGCGCTCGTCGGCACGCAGGCCCGTGCCGTGATACGGCGGCATCAGCATGATCATCGCGGCGCCCGCCGTCGCGGCTGCGCGCGCGCGCTCGGCCGCGATGCGCGTGCTGAAATGGCTGCAAGTGACGATCACCGGAACGCGGCCGCGCACATGCGATAGACAGACGTCCAGCAGCATGTCGCGCTCGCGATCGGTCAGCAGGAACTGCTCGGAGTAGTTGGCGAGAATGCAGATGCCGTCGACCTGCTGGTCGATCATGCAATCGAGCACGCGGCGCTGACCGTCGACGTCGAGCTCGCCGGAGTCGGTGAACGGCGTCGGCGCGATCGGGAACACGCCGGTCAAGGGTTGGGGGGCTGACGCGGTCAATGAGATCTCCTGCAGGACGTCGATGGGATCGCTTCCCCGCGCGTGTGCGGTGAAACGGTTGCGAGCGAGCATTGTAGTTCCGCTCGCGTGCGCGATCGACCGCAACGACGGCCGAGACGGGCCGCGTGGCTGCCCCGTGGGCGCAGCTTGCAATCGCGCGAGGCCGCGGACTACGATGACGGCAGGTCGATGCTGCGATCGACGACTGTCCAGACGCGCTCGCTCGCGTCGCTTCAGTCGCGCGCACGAGCGTCACGACCCGGCCGCACACACACCAGACGAACAAGGGGGCGCCCATCGTGCATCGAGTCGTGTTCGCGGCGCTTTCGATCCTCGTCGCGCTGTCGCTCGGCAGCGCACCGAGTGCGTGGGCTCAGAAAAAATTGCCGGACCGCCTCGTCCGGTATACGGGCACGCTCAAGAAGATCGACGACAGCGGTGTCGTCTTAATCGGTCATCGCGAGAATTCGCCGCCGTTCGCGTTTCTCGACAAGAGTGGAAAGCCGATCGGCTACGCGCTCGATCTGTGCGAGATCGTCGTCGAGGAAATCGCCGCCGAGCTCGGCCGCGACGTTCGTATCGAATACCGGCCGGTGACCCCGGAGAACCGGTTCGATCTCGTCAATTCGGGCGCGGTCGACCTCGAATGCGGCTCGACGACGAACAACGTCGAGCGGCGCAAGATCGCCGCCTTCTCGCCGACGATGTTCGTCACCGGCGCGAAGCTGCTCGTGCGCCGGGGCAGCGGCATCCTCAATTTTCGCGACCTCGCCGGCAAGACCATCGTGCTCACGCGCGGGACGGTCCATGAGACGGCAATACCGAAGCTCGCCGAGCGGCAGAAGCTTGCGATCCGGTTCGTCACGGCGGCCGACCACAACGAGTCGTTCCGGACGCTCGCAAGCGGCAAGGCCGACGCGTTCGCGAACGACGACGTGCAGCTCTACGGCATGCTCGCCGAAACGAAATCCGGATCGGACTTTCGTGTCGTCGGCGACTTTCTGACGTACGCCGACTACGCGTTGATGTACCGCAAGGGCGATCCCGAATTCGCCGAAGTCGTCGAGCGCGCGTTCGCGCGTCTCGCCGGCAGCCGCGAGATCGTCGCGATCTACGAGCGCTGGTTCGAAAAGCCGCTCCCCTCGGGTCTGAGGCTCAATCTGCCGATGAGTCCGCATCTGGAGGAGCTCTTTCGCGTGCAGGGTTTGCCGAGCGATTGACACCGGCGCTCGCGCCGTCCATTGACCGCAACCGCATGGAGAATTTTCATGGGCATCGTGAACGACCCCGATCCGACCGAAACCCAGGAGTGGGTCGATTCGCTGCGCGCCGTCGTCCATCACATCGGGCGCGAGCGCGGGCAGTTCCTGCTCGGCAAGCTGCGCGAGGAAGCGCTGCTGACCGGCGCGATGCCGCCGTTCCTCGCGACGACGCCGTACATCAACACGATTGCGCCCGATCGCGAAGAGAAATCGCCGGGCAACCGCGACATCGAGCATCGGATCCGCTCGGCCGTCCGCTGGAATGCGGTGGCGATCATCCTGCGCGCGAACAAGGAGTCCTCGGAGCTCGGCGGTCACATCGCGAGCTTCCAGTCTTCCGCGCTGCTGTACGACATCGGCTTCAATCACTTCTGGCACGCGCCCGCCGCCGATCATGGCGGCGATCTCATCTACATCCAGGGACACGTGTCGCCCGGCATCTATGCGCGCGCGTTCATCGAGGGGCGGCTGACCGAGGCGCAGTTGCTGAGCTTTCGTCAGGAAGCCGACGGCAAGGGCATCTCGTCGTACCCGCATCCGTGGCTGATGCCCGAGTTCTGGCAATTCCCGACGGTATCGATGGGCCTCGGCCCGTTGATGGCGATCTACCAGGCGCGCTTCCTCAAGTATCTCGAAGGGCGTGGCCTCGCCAACACGGCGAACCGCAAGGTGTGGGCGTTCCTCGGCGACGGCGAATGCGACGAGCCCGAATCGCTCGGCGCGATCTCGCTCGGCGGACGCGAGCGGCTCGACAACCTGATCTTCGTCATCAACTGCAACCTGCAGCGGCTCGACGGGCCGGTGCGCGGCAACGGCAAGATCATCCAGGAATTGGAAGGCGTTTTTCGCGGCGCCGGCTGGAACGTGATCAAGGTGATCTGGGGCTCCGGCTGGGACAAGCTGCTCGCGAAGGACACGACGGGCTTGCTGCGGCGTCGGATGGAGGAGTGCGTCGACGGCGAGTACCAGGACTTCAAGAGCAAGAACGGCGCGTACGTGCGCGAGCATTTCTTCGGCAAATATCCCGAGCTGAAAGCGATGGTTGCCAACATGAGCGACGACGAGATCTGGCATCTCAATCGCGGCGGCCACGACTCGGCGAAGGTCTACGCCGCGTATGCATCGGCGACGAAGCACAAGGACCAGCCGACGGTGATCCTCGCGAAGACCGTCAAGGGCTTCGGCATGGGCGAGTCGGGCGAAGGCCAGATGATCGCGCATCAGGCGAAGAAGATGACGCAGGAATCGCTGAGGCAATTCCGCGACCGCTTCCAGATCCCCGTACCCGATGACAAGGTCGCCGAGCTGCCGTTCCTGTCGTTCGCGGAAACAAGCGACGAGCGCCGGTATCTCGTCACGGCGCGCAAGGCGCTCGGCGGGTATCTGCCGCAACGGCGGCGTCAGTCGAAGCCGCTTTCACCGCCGCCGCTTGCGACGTTCGACCGGCTGCTGCAAAGCTCGGGCGAGCGCGAGATCTCGACGACGATGGCGATGGTGCAGATGCTCGGCACGCTCGTGCGCGACAAATCGATCGGCAAGCACATCGTGCCGATCGTTCCGGACGAATCGCGCACGTTCGGCATGGAAGGCATGTTCCGTCAGCTCGGCATCTATTCGGCGGTCGGCCAGCTCTACAAGCCGCAGGACATCGACCAGCTGATGTACTACCGCGAGGACAAGGGCGGGCAGGTCTTGCAGGAAGGCATCAACGAGGCGGGCGCGATGAGCTCGTGGATCGCCGCGGCGACTTCCTACAGCACCAACGATCTGCCGATGATCCCGTTCTACATCTACTACTCGATGTTCGGCCTGCAGCGTGTCGGCGACCTCGCGTGGGCGGCGGGCGACATGCGATGCCGCGGCTTCCTGCTCGGCGGTACGGCGGGGCGCACGACGCTCAACGGCGAAGGTCTCCAGCACGAGGATGGCCACAGCCACATCCTCGCCTCCACGATCCCGAACTGCGTCTCGTACGACCCGACGTTCGCCTATGAGGTGATCGTGATCGTGCGCGAGGGCATCCGGCGGATGTGCGAACAGCAGCAGGACGTCTACTACTACATCACGCTGATGAACGAGAACTATCCGCACCCGGCGATGCCGGCCGGCGCGGAGCAAGGCATCGTCAAGGGAATGTACCTGCTGCGCGAGGCGGGCAAGGGCGCGCGCGTGCAACTGATGGGGTCCGGAACGATTCTGCGCGAAGTGATCGCTGCGGCCGACCTGCTGCGCGACGACTGGAAGATCGACAGCGACATCTGGAGCGTGACGAGCATGAACGAGCTTCGCCGCGACGGCATGAGCGCCGAGCGCTGGAACCTGCTGCATCCGGGCAAGCCGCGGCGCAAGAGCTATGTCGAGACGATGCTCGACGGGCACGCCGGACCAGTCGTTGCATCGACCGATTACATGCGCAACTACGCCGACCAGCTTCGGCAGCACATCCCGCGCCGCTTCGTGACGCTCGGCACCGACGGCTTCGGCCGCAGCGACTATCGCGTCAAGCTGCGCAAGTTCTTCGAGGTCAATCGACATTACGTCGCCGTCGCCGCGCTGAAGGCGCTCGCCGACGACGGCGAGATCAAGCCCGACATCGTCGGTGCGGCGATCGCGAAATACGGCCTCGACACCGAGCGGCCCGATCCCTGGACCGTGTGACTGTCATTCCGAGGAGCGCAAGCGACGAGGAATCTGCTTTTCGACAAACAATTCCCGAGCAACAGCAGATCCCTCGCTGCGCTCGGGATGACAACCGGGGCAACCATGGCAGTGATCGAAGTCAAGGTGCCCGACATCGGCGACTTCAGCGACGTGCCGGTGATCGAGGTGATGGTGAAGCCGGGCGACACGGTGAAGCCGGAAGATCCGCTGGTGACGCTCGAATCGGACAAGGCGACGATGGATGTGCCCTCGCCTGCGGCGGGCACGGTGAAGGAGCTGAAGGTCAACGTCGGCGACAAGGTGAGCGAAGGCACGACGATCCTGATGCTCGACGGCGGCGCGAGTGCGAGCGCTGCGCCGGTCACGCCGGCGAAGAGCAGCGTGTCGCCGTCTCCGGCGGCCACGCAGGCGCCGGCCGGCGTCGCCGAAGTGCGTGTGCCCGACATCGGCGATTTCAAGGATGTGCCGGTGATCGAGGTGATGGTGAAGCCGGGTGACACGGTGAAGCCCGAAGATCCGCTGGTCACGCTCGAATCCGACAAGGCGACGATGGACGTGCCGGCACCGCTCGGCGGCACCGTGCAGAGCCTCGCGGTGAAAGTCGGCGACAAGGTCTCCGAAGGCACGGTGATCCTGACGCTCGCGACCGGTGCGTCGACGGGCGATCCAGCCGCGCTCGAGGCGGTGGCAGCCGCGTCAGCCCCGCGGCCCTCGCCCGGACCATCCGCCGCCAACGTTCCCTCACCCCAACCCTCTCCCGCGAGCGGGAGCCGCGAAGCGGCGGGTGAGGGTATCGACGAAGCCGCGTTCGCGATCGCGTATGCGAGCCCGGCCGTGCGCAAGATCGCGCGCGAGCTCGGCGTCGATCTCGGCAAACTGAAAGGCAGCGGAAACAAGGGGCGCATCCTCAAGGAAGACGTGGCCGCCGCTGCGAAAGGCGCGCCTGCAGCGAAGGTCGCCACACCCGCAGCGGGCGCGGGTGTCGGCATCGAGCTGCTGCCGTGGCCGAAGGTCGACTTCGCGAAGTTCGGGCCGGTCGAGACGAAGCCGCTGTCGCGGATCAAGAAGATCAGCGGCGCGAATCTTCATCGCAATTGGGTGATGATCCCGCACGTCACCAATCACGACGAAGCGGATATCACCGACCTCGAGCAATTCCGCGTTCAGCTCAACAAGGAGATCGAAAAAAGCGGCGTGCGTGTGAGCATGCTGTCGTTCATGATCAAGGCGGCGGTCGCGACGCTCAAGAAATTCCCCGATTTCAACGCCTCGCTCGACGGCGACAACCTGGTGCTCAAGAGTTACTGGCACATCGGCTTCGCCGCCGATACGCCGCAAGGACTCGTCGTGCCGGTGATCCGCAACGCCGATCAAAAGGGCATCGTCGATATCGCGAAGGAGATGGGCGATCTCGCGAAGCTCGCGCGCGACGGCAAGCTCAAGGTCGACCAGATGCAGGGCGGCACGTTCACGATCTCGAGCCTCGGCGGCATCGGCGGCACGTATTTCACGCCGATCATCAATGCGCCGGAAGTCGCGATCATGGGCGTGTGCCGCTCGTTCTGGAAACAGGTGTCCACCGATGGCAAGACGTCGGCGTGGCGCTTCATGCTGCCGCTGTCGCTGTCATGGGACCACCGCGTGATCGACGGCGCTTCGGCGGCGCGGTTCAACAACCATTTCGCCGCGCTGCTCGCCGACATGCGGCGCGCGCTGATCTGACGGGACACCCGGCGTAACGAAGTCCGCGTGCACCGACATGCCGCCCGCGAAGAGGAAGTAAGGAGAACCGAATGGCAACCGCGAAAAAGCCGCTCTACAAGTCGCTCTACTTCCAGGTGATCGTCGCGATCGTCATCGGCGTATTGCTCGGGCATTTCTTTCCCGAAACCGGCACGGCGATGAAGCCGCTCGGCGACGGCTTCATCAAGCTGATCAAGATGATCATCGCGCCGATCATCTTCTGCACGGTCGTCGTCGGCATCGCCGGCATGGAGGACATGAAGAAGGTCGGCAAGACCGGCGGCTACGCGCTGCTCTATTTCGAGATCGTCAGCACGGTCGCGCTGATCGTCGGGCTCACGATCGTCAATACCGTGCAGCCCGGCGTAGGCATGAACGTGGACCCAGCCACGCTCGACACAAAGGCCGTCGCTGCGTACACGAAGCCCGGCCAGATGCAAAGCACGACCGATTTCCTTCTCAACATCATCCCGAACACCGTCATCGACGCGTTCGCGAAGGGCGAGATCCTGCAGGTGCTCCTTTTTGCCGTGCTGTTCGGCTTCGCGCTGCATCGCTTCGGCGGCCGCGGGACGCTGGTGTTCGACTGGATCGAGAAGACGTCGCACGTGCTGTTCACCATCGTCGGCTATATCATGCGGGTTGCCCCGATCGGCGCATTCGGCGCGATGGCGTTCACGATCGGCAAGTACGGTGTCGGATCGCTGGTCTCGCTCGGCAAGCTGATGGGGACGTTCTACCTGACGTGCCTCGTGTTCATCCTCGTCGTGCTGGGCATCATCGCGCGCGTGCACGGCTTCTCGATCCTTAAGTTCATTCGCTATATCAAGGAGGAGCTCCTGATCGTGCTCGGCACGTCTTCTTCGGAATCGGTGCTGCCGCGGATGATGGCGAAGCTCGAGAACCTCGGCGTCAAGAAGTCGACCGTCGGCCTGGTCATTCCGACCGGCTATTCGTTCAACCTCGACGGCACATCGATTTATCTGACGATGGCGGCCGTGTTCGTCGCGCAGGCGACCAACACGCCGATGTCGCTCACGCAGCAGTTGACGCTGCTCGCCGTGCTGCTGCTCACGTCGAAAGGCGCGGCCGGCGTGACCGGCAGCGGCTTCATCGTGCTCGCGGCGACGCTGTCCGCCGTGGGCAACGTGCCGGTCGCCGGGCTCGCGCTGATCCTCGGCATCGACCGCTTCATGTCCGAGGCGCGAGCGCTGACGAATCTGATCGGCAACGGTGTTGCCACCGTCGTCGTCGGCAGATGGTGCAACGAGCTCGATGAAAAGCGGATGCGCAAGGTGCTCGACAACGAGACGCCGGACGACGCCGAGGAGCCGGAGAAAATTCTCGACGCCCACGAGGAGCATATGCCGGTTGCGGCGCATTAGCGTATGAGCCGTCGTCCCTGCGAAGGCGGGGACCCAGTGTCTTTCGCTGCGCAAGCAAAGCCGCTGGATTCCCGCCTTCGCGGGAATGACGATGAAATGGAGTTGCCATGGCCAACGAACCGAACGACGCTTCGCACATCGTCGAAAGCCTTTACGAGGCGGGTCAGGCGATGATGCGCCAGCTCGGCGCGGCCGGCGCGAGCGGCGCAGAGCCTGCAGCGACCCCGGCAGATCCGATGGCGCAGTTCATTGCCGCGACACAGCAGATGGCCGCATTGCAGCAGGCGTTCGTCAAGCAGATGGGCACGTATTGGGGCGGCGTACCCTGGCTCGCCCTCGAAGCGCCCGGCGCCACGGCGGTCAAGGACGAAGACAAGCGCTTCGCCGCCGGCGCATGGCGCGACGATCCCCGATTCGATCTCGTGCGCAAGACGTACACCGCGTACGCAAATTTCCTGCAAAGCGCAGTGGAGGCGGCGCCGGTCGACGACAAGACCAAGGCGCAGGCGCGCTACTCGGTGCGGCAGTTCGTCGACGCGATGAGCCCGTCGAATTTCTTCCTCACCAATCCGGAAGCGATGCAGCTTGCCGTGGAGACGGGAGGCCAGAGCGTCGTGCAGGGAATGGGGCTGTTCTTCGAGGACCTCGCGAAGGGACGGATCTCGACGACCGACGAGAGCGCGTATGAAATCGGGCGCAACATTGCGACGACACCCGGCTCGGTCGTCTTCGAGAACGAGCTGATCCAGCTGATCCAGTATTCGCCGACCACCGAGCGCGTGTTCGAGCGGCCGCTGGTGATGATCCCGCCGGCGATCAACAAGTTCTACATCCTCGATCTGCAGCCGGACAACTCGCTCGTCCGCCATGCGGTTTCGCTCGGTCACACGGTGTTCATGCTGTCGTGGCGCAACGTCGACGAGAGCCTTGGCCACCTCACTTGGGACGATTACCTGCAAAGCGGCGTGATGAAGGCGATCGAGGTTGCGCTCGCGATCACGCGCGCCGACAAGGCGAACACGCTCGGCTTTTGCATCGGCGGCACGCTGCTCGCTTGCGCGCTCGCGATCATGGCGGCCAACGACGACCATCGCGTCGGGAGCGTCACGCTTCTCACCACGATGCTCGATTTCTCCGACGCCGGCGAGATCGGCGCGCTCGTGACCGAGCAGAGCGTCGCCGCGCGGGAAGCGACGATCGGGCAGGGCGGACTGATGCACGGCAAGGAGCTTTCGTTCACGTTCAGCTCGCTGCGATCGAACGACCTGATGTGGCAGTACGTGACGAACAGCTACCTGAAGGGCAAGACGCCGCCGGCATTCGACATGCTGTACTGGAACGCCGACAACACGAACCTGCCGGGGCCGATGTTCTGCTGGTACGTGCGCAACTGTTACCTCGAGAACAAGCTGCGCGACGCCGAGGCGACGGTGCAGTGCAGCGTGCCGGTCGATCTGTCGATGATCGACGTTCCGGCGCTCCTGTACGCGTCACGCGACGACCACATCGTGCCGTGGCGGACTGCCTATCGGTCGACCGAGCTTCTCGCCGGCGATGCGACGTTCGTGCTCGGCGCGAGCGGCCACATCGCGGGCGTGATCAATCCGCCAGCGAGGAACAAGCGCAATCATTGGGTCGGCGGCGTCGAGAGCATCGACCCGGACCGCTGGTTCGAGACGGCGAACAACCTGCCGGGCAGCTGGTGGCCCGAATGGACGGGCTGGCTCGAGCGCCACGCGGGCGACGAGATTGCTGCGCCGAAGAAGCCCGGCAACCGCAAGTACCGGCCGATCGAGCCCGCGCCGGGCCGCTACGTCAAGGTCAAGGCGTCCTGACGGAATAGCGGCGCGACCGCTTTCCGGCGCGCCGCTCAGTATTCGTCGCCGCGCGGGAAATCGCGCTCGCCCGGCTGGCCGGTGTCCGGGTCGATCCACGACGCGATGCCGATCTCGGCCTCGGCCTCCTCGAGCGTTTCCCCGGGCTCGTACGCCGTCTCGCCGCGATACTGCATGTCCTGCGCCGCTTCGAGCAGTGTCGCGAAGGGGCCGTACTCGCGCCCGTCCTGGCTCGCCTGCCAGTAGAAGCCGTCGGGACGCTCGATGATGCGCGTGCGGTCGTAATCGGCCGATGTCTCGGGAATGATCTGTTTCATCGCAGCGCTCTCACGTCGATGCGCCTATCGTACGCCGATGCGCGACGGATTTCGTGACGAAATCGCAGGATCATGATCGACGACTGAACGGCCGTTCGCGCGCGGCGGCGAGATGTCGCAACCGGATTTTGCGCGTGGTCAAGACCGCGGCGGGCAATCGGTGCAACGCTTGGTGGCGCAGCGCAGGCGAGCCGCGCGGCGGGCGCCGTTTGTCCACCCAGCGCAGGAGTTGGTACGATGTGACATCTTGCGATAAGCGCCACCGCGACGTCGAACGGCCGCCGGGCCGTCTTGATCGCGGGGCCAAAACGGAGGAGCGATGATCGGCAAAACCATCGGCAGCGTGCTGTCGAGCAAGGAAATCCAGGACGTGGTCGCGGTATCCGAAACGGCGAAGGTTTCGGAAGCGGTCGCCGCGATGAGCCAGCGCGGCGTAGGCGCTGTGCTGGTTCGCGAGCCGGGTGGCGCGATCGACGGCATCTTCACCGAGCGCGACGTCGTGCGCCGCGTCGTCCACGAAGGGCGCGATCCGCGCTCCACGGCGATGGCCGACGTCATGAGCCGCAACGTACGGCACGTTCCCGCGTCGGCGAGCGTCGAGGAAGCGCTGCGGCTGATGATCGTCCATCGCCATCGGCACCTGCTGGTCGAGGACGCCGGCCAGGTGAAAGGCGTCATCTCGATCCGCGACCTGATGAACTGGATGGTGCTGCCCGACGAGCCGATTGCGGCCGAAGGCCGAGTCGGTGTCATCCGCGCGCGCATCGACGACGCCGAACACACGATCCAGTCGGTCAAGAGCGAGCGCGACCGCTAGGTTCTTCGAGCTCCGGCTCGCGGCGCACCGCCGCGAGCCGGGCAATTGCGTCCATGCTTGCCACGTATCGATATCCGAAGTACGCGTACGTCCGCCCGCCGGAGATCGCGTCGCGCACCGTCGGCCGTTATCCGATCGTGATCGTCGGCGCAGGACCGGTCGGCATGGCGGCGGCGATCGACTGCGCGCAGCATGGGCTCGCCGTGGTCGTGATCGACGACGACAACACGGTGAGCCTCGGCTCGCGCGGCGTCTGCTATGCAAAGCGCGCGCTCGAGATCTTCGACCGGCTCGGTTGCGCCGAGCCGATGGTCGCGAAAGGCGTGTCGTGGAACGTCGGCCGCACGTTCTATCGCGACGAAGAGGTCTACACGTTCAACCTGCTGTCCGAGCCCGATCACCACCGGCCGGGCATGATCAACCTGCAGCAGTACTACCTCGAGGAATACCTGGTTCGTCGCATCGCCGAGCTGCCGTTGATCGACATGCGGTGGGAGAACAAGCTCATTTCGCTCAAGGCCGGCGCCGACACCGTCAGGCTCGAGATCGAGACACCCGACGGGCTCTACGCGATCGAGACCGATTGGCTGATCGCCGCCGACGGCGCGCGCAGCCGGATCCGCAACATGCTGGGCCTCGACGTCGAGGGCCAGGTGTTCATGGATCGCTTCCTGATCGCCGACGTCGTGATGAAGGCCGATTTTCCGACCGAACGGTGGTTCTGGTTCGATCCGCCGTTCCATCGCGGCCAGTCGGTGCTGCTGCACCGGCAGGCGGACAACGTCTGGCGCATCGACTTCCAGCTCGGCTGGAACGCCGATCCCGAGCTCGAGAAGAAGCCCGAGCGCGTGATCCCGCGCATCAAGGCGATGCTCGGCGACGAGCGCGAGTTCGAGCTCGAATGGATGAGCGTCTACACGTTCCAGTGCCGGCGGATGGCGCGCTTCCGTCACGGCCGCGTGCTGTTCGTCGGAGACGCCGCGCACCAGGTGAGCCCGTTCGGCGCGCGCGGCGCGAACTCGGGCGTCCAGGATGCCGACAACCTCGTCTGGAAGCTTGCGCTCGTGCTCGCCGGCAAGGCCCCCGACGCGCTGCTCGACACGTACAGTGACGAGCGCGTGGTCGCGGCCGACGAGAACCTGATGAACTCCACGCGCTCGACCGACTTCATCACGCCGAAAAGCCAGGTTTCGCTCGATTTCCGCAACGCCGTGCTTACGCTCGGGCGCCAGTTCCCGTTCGCGCGCGCGCTCGTGAACTCCGGTCGATTGTCGGTGCCGACGATCCTGACCGAATCCGCGCTCAACACGCCCGACGCCGATCGCTTCGACGGCCTGATGGTGCCCGGCGCGCCGATGGACGACGCGCCCGTTCGCGTCGACGGCCGCGATGATTGGCTGCTCGCTCATGTCGGCAACCGGTTCGTCGTGCTGCTGTTCGTCGACGACGCGAAGACTCGCGACGCGACGACGATCGACGCACTTGCCACGCTCGCGCGCGACCCGATCGCCGCCGACGCGCTCGTGATTTCCAGCCGGCCGTCCACACGCGCCGGCACGCACGTGCTGCACGACGTCAAGGGCCTCGCCGCGAAGCGATACGACGCGACGCCCGGGACGACGTACGTCGTGCGTCCCGACCAGCACGTCGCCGCGCGCTTTCGCGCGTTCGACGCCGGCAAAGTCCGCCAGGCGATCGCGCGCGCGACCTGCAATCTGTGACGAGGATCGCTGACCCATGGACCATCTGAAGACGGCGTCGAACTTCGGCGTGCCCGGCGAACGCTACTTCCGCGCGTTCACGCCCGGCGACGAGTTCTACGAGATGCTGATCGGCGCGCATCGCGACCTCACCGATGAGCAAAGCCGGCTGCTGAACGCGCGGCTGATCCTGCTGTTGTCCAATCATATCGGCGACCTTCGCGTGCTGCGCGAAGCCATCGCCGCCGCGCGCGACGCCGTGTAGATCGCAGGAGCTCGAGCCCGATGAAACAGCCGATCGCGTTTCCCAGAGTCGAGGGCGTCTACAACCGGCAGGCGCATTGCGACATCCCGGCGGGCCACTACGAGCGCGAGCACGGCCGCGACGGCTTCTTCGGCGCCGCCAGCCATATCCTGCACACGCACAAGCCGACCGACTGGATCGAGTGGGTCGGCCCGTTGCAGCCGCACTGCCTCGACTTGAACAAGCTTCCCGCAAGCGAGCGCAGTCCGTGGTCGGCGCCGATGCTCATGAGCAACGCGAACGTGCAGGTGCGCTTGTGGAAGCCGCTCGCGAGCATGGATCACCTCGTGCGCAACGCCGACGGCGATGACCTTCTGTTCGTGCACGCGGGGAAAGGCGATCTTTTCTGCGACTACGGCCACGTGAGCTTTCGCGACGGCGATTACGTGCTGTTGCCGCGCGGCACCGCCTGGCGCGTCGAAGCGCGCGGGCCGCTCGCCGTGCTGATGATCGAGGCAACCGAGGACACGTTCGAGCTTCCCGATCGCGGCATCGTCGGCCGGCACGCGCAGTTCGACCTCGCGGTGCTCGAAACGCCGCGGATCGACGACGCATTCAAAGCGCAGCAGGGCGAGTTCCGAACCGAGGTGCGGATCAAGCGGCGCAATCAGCTGACGACGGTGACGTTCCCATTCAATCCGCTGGACGCGGTCGGCTGGCACGGCGACTGCGTGCCCGTGAAGCTCAACTGGCGTGACATCCGCGAGATGCTGTCCGACCGCTATCACCTGCCGCCGACCGCGCACGCGACGTTTCTGTCGAAGACGGTCGTCGTCTGCACGTTCGCGCCGCGGCCGATCGAGTCCGATCCCGGCGCGCTCAAGGTTCCGTTCTTCCACAACAACGACGAATACGACGAGACGATCTTCTACCACGCCGGCCAGTTCTTCTCGCGCGACAACATCGGCGCCGGCATGATGACGCTGCACCCGGCCGGCTTCGCGCACGGGCCGCATCCGAAGGCGTTCGAAGCGGGCGCGAGCGGAGCGCGTAAGTACACCGACGAAGTCGCCGTGATGATCGACACCCGCTTCCCGGTCGATCTCGCGCCGTTGCCCGACGGCGTCGAGAACCGCGACTACGTCAATTCGTGGAAGCCGAAGAAATGACGCGCTCGCTCACGCGCCCGGACGGATCGCCGTCTCGCTGCCCTGCTCGTAGTGCGTGAACGCCGTCTGCAGGCCGCCCAGCACCTCGGCTGCCGTTACGCGCCGCGCTTTTGTGCCTGCGCGCGAATGGCGTCGAGTGACGCGTTCATCGTGAGCGCCTGTGCATCGACCTTGACGTGCAGCAGGGCGGGCTTGCCGCTCGCGAGCGCGCGCTCGAACGCCGGCGCGAACTCGGCGGTGCGCGCGACGGTTTCTCCGAGCGCGCCGTACGATCGCGCGAGCGCCGCAAAATCGGGGTTTGCGAGATCGGTGCCGAGCACGCGCGCCGGGTATTCGCGCTCCTGGTGCATGCGGATCGTGCCGTACATGCCGTTGTCGACGACGACGAAGACGACGGCCACATCGTGCTGGACGGCGGTGGCGAGCTCCTGGCCATTCATCAGGAAGCAGCCGTCGCCGTTCCACGAGACGACATCGCGCGCCGGGTGCACGAGCTTCGCGGCAATCGCCGCGGGCACGCCATAGCCCATCGAGCCTGCGTACGGCGCGACCTCGGTGCCGAAGCGGCGGTAGCGGAACACGCGATGCATCCACGTCGCGTAGTTGCCGGCGCCGTTGGCGATGATCGCGTCGTCGGGCAAGTGTTCGTCGAGCCACTGCACGATGCGCCACAGGTCGACCTCACCGGGCACCGGTCTCGGCGCGCGCCATGCGTCGTAGTCGGCATGCGCCGCCTCGACCTGCGCGCGCCACCGGTCGGCCGGAAGCCGCGGCAACGAAGCGAGGACGCCGAGAAATGCGCCGGGCGTTGCGGCAATCGCGACCGCCGGTTGATAGACGCGACCGAGCTCGTCCGCGCCGGGATGAACGTGGACGAGCGCCTGCTTCGGAACCGGTGCGTCGAGCAGCGTGTAGCCCGACGTCGTCATCTCGCCGAGCCGCTCGCCGATGACGAGCAGCACGTCGGCGTCGCGCACGCGCGCGGCAAGCTTCGGATTGATGCCGATGCCGACGTCGCCCGCATAGTTCGGACGACGATTGTCGAACAGGTCCTGCCGGCGAAATCCTGTCGCGACGGGAAGCGCGTTGTCCTGTGCATACGCGGCGAGCGCAGCGCACGCGTCGGGGTCCCAGCGGCTTCCGCCGACAAGAACGAGCGGCCGTTGCGCGTTTGCGAGCAGCGCATGCGCACGCGCGACATCGGCCGCATCGGCCGCCACAGCGACGTGCAAGACGCGCGCGACGTCATCACACTCGGCGCGATCGGCGAGCATGTCCTCCGGCAATGCGAGGACGACCGGCCCGGGCCGGCCGGCCATCGCCGCGCGATACGCGTGCGCGATGTATTCCGGAATGCGCGCGGCGTCGTCGATCTGGGCGACCCATTTCGCGACGGCGCCGTACATGCGGCGGTAATCGATTTCCTGGAACGCCTCGCGGTCAAGCCATTCGCGGCCAACCTGTCCGACCAGCAGCAGCATCGGCGTCGAGTCCTGCGCGGCGACGTGAACGCCGATCGCCGCGTTGGTCGCGCCGGGCCCGCGCGTGACGAGCGCGACGCCGGGCCGTCCCGTGAGCTTGCCGTACGCCTCCGCCATGTACGCGGCGCCGCCCTCGTGTCGGCAAGTGACGAAGGCGATCTGCTCGCGAGCGCCGTACAGCGCGTCGAGCACCGGCAGATAGCTTTCGCCCGGCACGCCGAATGCGTGCCTCGCGCCTTGCGCGACGAGATTCGCGACGAGGATTTCGCCGCCGGTGCGCATGCCGTTCGTCATCGGGCCGAAACGAGCTCCTCGCGCTTGATCAGGAACACCGAATCGGACGTCCCGGCCGTCTCGAGCCACACCAACGGCAGCTTCGGGAACGCGAGCTCGACCGCGGCGCGATTGTGGCCGATCTCGACGACGAGCGTGCCGCCCAGGTGGAGGAAGCGCGGCGCCTCGCGCAGGATCGTGCGCACAGCGTCGAGACCATCGTCGCCGCCGGCGAGCGCGATCTGCGGCTCGTGGCGGTACTCGGGAGGCAGCTGCTCCATCGCGACCGCCGTGACGTACGGCGGGTTGCTGATGATCAGGTCGTAGCTCTTCTCGGCAAGATTCGCGAACAGGTCCGAGCGGATGAGATTGATGCGGTCGGCGAGCCCGTAGTCGGCGACGTTGCGCTGCGCCACGGCGAGCGCGTCCGACGAGATGTCGACGGCATCGATGTCGGCCTGCGGATACGCGTGCGCGAGCAGGATCGCGAGGCAGCCCGACCCGGTGCACAGATCGAGCGCTTCCTTGACATCGGCGGATGCGCCGACGAACGCCTCGAGATCGTCGGGCAGCAGCTCGGCGATGAACGAGCGTGGAATCAGCACGCGCTCGTCGACGTAGAAGCGGAACTCGCCGAGATACGCCTCGTGCGTCAGATACGCGGCCGGCACGCGCTGGTCGATCCGCCGCTCGAGCAGCTGCGCCGTTTGCACGCGCTCCGCGGCGGTGAGCCGTGCGTCGAGGAATGGCTCGAGCCGGTCGATCGGCAGATGCAATGCGTGCAGCAGCAGATACGCGGCCTCGTCGTACGCGTTCGTCGTGCCGTGGCCGAACGCGAGGCGCGCCTCGCCGAAGCGAGTGACCGCGAAGCGCAGCCAGTCACGCAGCGTGATGAGATCGTGCGTCGCGGCGCTCGTCATTCCGTGGGCTCGACGGCGATCGCCGGATCCTGCACGAGCACGCGCTCGAGCACGTCCTCGTAGATGCGCGCGAGCGCCGCGAGATCGTCGATACGCACGCGCTCGTTCACCTTGTGGATCGTCGCATTGACCGGTCCGAGCTCGACCACTTCGCGACAGATCGCCGCGATGAAGCGGCCGTCGGACGTGCCGCCGCCGCACGACAGCTGCGGCGTGACGCCGGTCACCGCCTCGATCGCGAGCGAGGCGGCGTCGACGAGCCGTCCCTGCGGCGTGTAGTAGGGGAAACCGGAAGCAGTCCAATCGAGATCGAATTCGACGCCGTGCTTGCGCAGAATTTCGGTGAGCCGCCCCTCGAGCGATGCACGCGTGCTCGCCGACGAGTAACGGAAATTGAACCACAGCTCGAGCGAGCCGGGGATCACGTTCGTCGCGCCGGCGCCGGCGTGGATGTTCGAGCATTGGAAGGATGTCGGCGGAAAGTGATCGGTGCCTTCGTCCCACGTCATCGTCGCGAGCTCGGCAATCGCCGGCGCGATGATGTGGATCGGATTTCTCGCGAGATGCGGGTAGGCGACGTGACCTTGCACGCCCTTGACGGTGAGCGTGCCGGACAGCGTGCCGCGGCGGCCGATCTTGATCGTGTCACCGAGCCGCTGCTCGGACGAGGGTTCGCCGACGATGCAATAGTCGATCGTCCGGCCGGCCGCGGCGAGCCTGTCGACGACCTTGACGGTGCCATCGGTCGCCGGACCTTCCTCGTCGGATGTGAGCAGCAGTGCGATCGAACCGGACACGCTCGGGTGGCGCGCGACGAACGCCTCGATCGCCGTCACGAATGCCGCGAGCGATCCTTTCATGTCCGCGGCGCCGCGGCCGTAGAGCCAGCCATCGCGCTCGACGGGCTCGAACGGATCGGATTGCCATGCGTTGCGCGGGCCGGTCGGCACGACGTCGGTGTGGCCGGCGAAGCAGGCGAGCGGCGCGGTGTCCCCCCGTCGCAGCCACAGATTCGTCACGCCGTTCGAGCGCAGCATGTCGGCGCGAAAGCCAAGCGACGCGAGGCGCTGCGCGATCAGGTCCTGGCAGCCCGCGTCCTCAGGCGTGACCGAAGGCCGCGCGATCAGTTCGCGGGCGAGGATAAGGGTGGGATTGTCCACACGCTCATGGTAACAAAGCGCGATGCGTTGCCGCGCAGCAGCCCCCGCACCCCGCTTGCCACGGGACGTTTTCCGCGGACGTTTTCCGCTGGACGTTTTCCCCGCGGACGTTTACTGAGGCCGGTCCAACATTGCCGCGTCGATCGCGACCGATGCGAAATCGGTGTCGCGCCGCTTCTGCGTGCTGGCGGTGCCGTCGCCGCCGTGCGGGATCGCATCCACGCGCGCGGTAGGCGAGTTCTGATTGATGAGCCAGGCGAGGTTCGTCGGCGAGTCCGCCGAGACCATCGCCTCGTCGTACGAAAGCATGCCGTCGAGATACATTCGGCAGAGCGCCTGCTCGAACGTCTGCGATCCCGGGTAGAGCGACTGCTCCATCGCTTCCTTGATCTGCACGATCTCGCCGTTCTTGATCAGCTCGGCGATCAGCGACGTATTAAGTAGCGTCTCGACGGCGGGCTGCAGCTCGCCGTCCTTGTTGCGGATCAGGCGCTGGCAAACGATTGCACGCAAGCCGATCGACAAATCGGACAGCAGACCGGCGCGCGCATCATACGGGAACATGTTGATGATCCGCGACAGCGCGTGGTAGCTGTTGTTCGCGTGCAGCGTCGCGAGGCACAGGTGCCCGGTCAGCGTGTGCAGCAGCGCCGACTGCATCGTCTCGCGGTCGCGGATCTCGCCGATCATGATGAGGTCCGGCGCCTCGCGCAGCGCGTTCTGCAGCGCCTTCTGGTAGCTCTGCGTATCGATGTGCATTTCGCGCTGGTTGACGATGCTCTGCTTGTGCTCGAACAGGTATTCGATCGGGTCCTCGATCGTCAGGATGTGGCCGGACTTGTTCGAATTGCGATGGTCGATCAGCGCCGCCAGCGTGGTCGACTTGCCCGATCCCGTCGCGCCGGCGAGCAGCACGAGCCCGCGCCGCTCCATCACGAGCGACAGCAGCACCGACGGAAGCTTGAGCTCGTCGAAGGTCGGGATGCGGCTCTTTACGTACCGGATGACGAGCGAGATCGTGCCGCGCTGGCGGAAGATATTGATCCGGAAGTTGCCGACGGCGCGGTCCAAATGGGAGAGGTTCATCTCCATCTCGGCCTCGAACTCGCGCGCCTGCTCCTTCGTCATCAGCTCGTAGGCGATCCGGCGGACGGTTTCGACGTCGAGCGCCTGCGTCGAGATCGGCGAGACGACGCCGTTGATCTTGATGTTGATCGGCGCGCCGCACGAAATGAAGATGTCCGACGCCTGCTTGTCGGCCATCAGCTTGAACAACCGGTCGAGGTACATGGCGGTATCGTCCCGAGCTAAAATGGATCGTGCGCCACGCGTCGGAGCGGGGCGTTCCATGATAATGTCATGAATTGGTGCGAACTTCCAGCTTAGGCGGCCGAACCGGCCCGCCGCCGTCGCCAACACCAACCCGCCGTGCGGACGCCCCGCGGCGCCGCGCTTCGATCTCGTCCAAAGCAACTTCCATGCTCGCAATCATCGGCGGCACCGGACTCACCCGCCTCTCGACGCTCGCCGTCGCGCACCGTGAGGTCGTCCGCACGCCGTACGGCGAGCCGTCGTCCGCGCTTTTGTTCGGCCAGATCGCCGGTCGCGACGCGATCTTTCTCGCACGTCACGGCCACGGCCACACGATACCGCCGCATCGCGTCAACTATCGAGCGAACCTCTGGGCGTTGAAGCACCGTGGCGCGAATACGGTGCTGGCCGTCGCATCGGTCGGCGGCATTCGCGGCGTCGCCCCCGGCGACCTCGTGCTGCCGCATCAGCTGGTCGATTACACGCACGGTCGCGAATCGACGTACTTCGACGGCGGAGACCGCACCGTCGTCCACGTCGATTTCACGCATCCGTACGCGCCGGCACTGCGCGCGCATTGCCTCGCGGCGGCACGTGCAGCCGGAATCGCGCTGATCGACGGCGGCGTCTACGGGGCCGTGTCGGGTCCCAGGCTCGAAACCGCCGCCGAGATCGATCGCCTCGAGCGCGACGGTGCGACGCTCGTCGGCATGACCGGCATGCCCGAAGCCGCGCTCGCACGCGAGCTCGATCTGCCGTACGCGTCGATCTGCGTCGTCGTCAACCACGCCGCGGGCCGCGGCGAAAGCCGGCAGGCGATCTCGATGGAAGGGATCGTGCGCGTGCTCGATGCGGCGATGGACAAGGTGCGCACGCTGCTCGATCACGTTGTCGTGGCCGAGGCGCAGCCGGCGGCTTCGCCGCCTGCCCAAAAGGAGTCGATGAACCGATGATTCGTGACGTACTGCGAATGGGTGATCCGCGGCTGTGGCAGCGGTCGTCGCCGGTCGAGCGATTCGGCACCGCCGAGCTCGACGCGCTGCTCGCCGATCTGCGCGACACGATGGCCGCGCAAAACGGCGCCGGCCTCGCGGCGCCGCAGATCGCCGTGCCCCTGCAAGTGGTGATCTTCGGCGTCGAGCATAACCCGCGTTATCCGGACGCCGAGCCGGTGCCGTACACCGAGCTCATCAATCCGGTGCTGACGCCGCTGTCCGATGAAATGGAGGAAGGCTGGGAAGGCTGCCTCTCGGTGCCCGGGTTGCGCGGCGTTGTTCCCCGCTACACGCAGTTGCGCTACGAGGGCGTGGACCCGCGAGGACGGCTGATCCGGCGCGAGGTGACGGGCTTTCACGCACGCGTGGTCCAGCACGAGTGCGATCACCTTGCCGGAATTCTCTATCCGATGCGCATGCGCGACTTCACGCGCTTCGGCTATACCGATATCCTCTTTCCGGATATCGCGACGGCGGAGGAGTGACTGTCATTCCCGCGAAGGCGGGAATCCAGCGTCGTTGCTACAAAGCCGCTGGGTCCGCGCGTGCGCGGGAACGACAGCTACACCCGCAGCTGCTCGTACAGTGCGGTTTCGAGCTTCAATAGCGCGTGCTCGTCGTGCAGCCGCGCGCCGTCGATCAGGAATACGTCCTCGGCGCGCTCGCCCAGCGTGTTGATCCGTGCGCTTGCGACGTTGATGTTCGCCTTCGCAAGCGTGTACGCAATCTGCGCGAGCAGGCCCGGCCGGTCGCCGGCGACGAGCTCCAGGATGTAGTGCGTGCCCTTGTCGTCGGGAAAGATGCGCACTTCGGGCGACAGCGGAAAGTGACGCAGGTGTCGGCTGACGCGACCCTTCGGCGGAAGCTCGAGCGGCGGCTTTTCCTCGAGCAGCCGCTTCAATTCGAATTCGACGTACGCGATCGTGTCGCGATACGACGCCGTTGGATTGGATGGATCGTGCACGGCGAACGTGTCGAGCGCATAGCCGTGACGCGTCGTGTGGATCTTCGCATCGAGAATGGAAAGGCCGGCGCGTCCGAAAAACCCGCAGATGCGCGCGAACAGGTCGCGCTGGTCGGGAAGATAGACGAACACCTGCAGACCCGCTTCGGCCTTCGACAATCGCGCCCGCACGACCGGCACCGCGCCGTCGACGCGGAAGTAGAGCTGCCGCGCGTGCCATGCGATCTCGTCCGCAGTGTGGTGCTGGAAGTAGACGTTGTCGAGCTGGCGCCACAGCGCGCGCTCGGCGCTGTCGGCGATCGCGTACAGCCGCAGCAACCGCCGCGCATCCTGCTGGCGTTCCTGCAGACTGTCGGCGAGCGTCGCAGCGACCGAGCCGCCGGTCAAGCGCGCGCGCGCCAGATGAAACAGGTCCTCGAGCAGCTTCGCCTTCCACGCGTTCCACACCTTGGGGCTCGTGCCGCGGATGTCGGCGACGGTGAGCAGGTACAGCGCGGCGAGCCTTCGTTCGGATCCCACTTTCGCCGCGAACGCGGTGACGACGTCCGGGTCGGAGATGTCCTGCTTCTGCGCGGTTTGCGACATCGTCAGATGGTTTGCGACAAGCCACGCGACGAGCTCGGTATCCTCCGGCTGCAATCCGTGCGCACGGCAGAAACGGCGGGCATCGCGCTCGCCCAGCGCCGAATGATCGCCGCCGCGTCCTTTCGCGATGTCGTGGAAGAGGCCGGCGAGATAGAGCGCTTCGCGCCGCTCGAAGTCGGCCATCAGCCGCGAGCACAGCGGATATTCGTGCGCGTGCTGCGCCTCGGTGAAGCGGCGCAGATTGCGGATCACCATCAGGATGTGCTCGTCCACCGTATACACGTGGAAGAGGTCGTGCTGCATCTGTCCGACGATGCGTCCGAACGACGGCAGATACGCGCCGAGGATGCCGTAGAGATTCATTCGCCGCAGCTCGTGCGTCAGGCCGCGCCGTTCGCGGAAGATCTGCACGAAGCGCGCGCGGTTGCCGGGGTCGCGGCGGAAGCGCTCGTCGACGCGGTGGCGGTTGCGCCACAACGCACGCAGCGTGCGCGCCGACATGCCCTTCAACTGCGGATTGCGCTGCATCATCAGGAACGCGTCGAGCATCATCGACGGCCGCCGCTCGAACAGCGCCTCGTCGCGGATGTGCAAGAGCTCGTCAATCGCGTAGAAGTCGTCGCCCAGCGGCTCGGGCTCGATCGGAATCGGCAGCAGCACCGAATGCAGGTTCTGCAGCAGGATCACGTTAGCCTGGCGAATGAGCTTCGCCGCGCGGTAGTAGCGCTGCATCAACTGCTCGCTCGCGCGGCGAGTCGGCGTGTCGACGAGCGCGAGATCGCGCGCGAGCGCATTCTGCTGATCGAACACCAGACGGTCTTCGCGGCGGCCGGCGAGATAATGCAGCCGCACTCGCAGCGCGCCGATGAAGCGCTCCTGCCGCGACACGGTGCGCGCTTCCTGCATCGTGATGCAGCCGGCCTTCGCCAGCTCGCGCCATGTGCGGCCGATGCCGGCCGCGCGCGCGATCCACAGCACCGTCTGCAGGTCGCGCAGCCCGCCGGGACTCTCCTTGACGTTCGGCTCGAGGTTGTACGCGGTGTCGTGATACTTCAGGTGGCGCTGCTGCTGCTCGAGCACCTTGGCCTGGTAGAACGCGCGCGCGTCCATCGCCGCGGCGTAGCGGCGGCGGAACTCGTCGTACAGATGCCGCGATCCCGCGATGCGCCGATGCTCGAGCAGGCTCGTCTTGATCGTCGTGTCGCCGGCCATCTCCGCTTCGCATTCGGCGATCGTCCGCACGCTGTGGCCGACATCCAGACCAATGTCCCATGCAAGGCCGATGAAGCGCTCGACGAAAACGGTGCCTGCGCCATCGAGCGCGCTCGGCAGCAGGATCAGCACATCGACATCCGAATGCGGAAAGAGTTGTCCTCGACCGAAGCCGCCGACGGCGATGAGCGCGATATCCTCGGGCGGGCCGAGCGCGTTCCACGTCTCGCAGAGGATCCGCTCGACGAGCCGCGCGTGCCCACGCAGGAGCTTCGGCGTGTCGGGACGCGCATGAAACGCCTCCTTCAACGCCGCGCGGCCCGCGCTAAGTGCGTCGCGCCAGATGCGGGCCGACGTCGATGGACGTGCGGCGGGCAGAACGGCGGAAGCCGAAATGCTCATGGGTGCGCCGCCGAGGCGGCCGCGGCCGTCATGCTGGCGGCGGCGGTGGCGATCCGGCCGAAAGTGTCAGCACTTCGTAGCCTTCGGGCGTGACGAGCACCGTGTGCTCCCACTGCGCAGAGAGCGCATGATCGGCGGTGACGATGGTCCATCCGTCGGCCAATGCGCGAATGCCGGCGCGTCCCGCATTGATCATCGGCTCGATCGTGAAGATCATGCCCGGCACGAGCTTCATGCCGGTGCCGGGCCGCCCATAATGGAGCACCTGCGGCTCCTCGTGGAACTGGCGGCCGATGCCGTGACCGCAGAACTCGCGCACGATCGAAAAGCCGTGGCCCTCGGCGAACTGCTGGATCGTGTGGCCGATGTCGCCGAGCTGCGCGCCGGGGCGCACGGCGCGAATGCCGCGCCACATCGCCTCGTACGTGACTTCGACCAGCCGCTTCGCCTGGATCGGCGGCGTGCCGATGTAGAACATCCGGCTCGTATCGCCGTGATACCCGTCCTTGATCACGGTGACATCGATGTTGATGATATCGCCGGGCTTGAGCTTCTTGTCGCCCGGGATGCCGTGACAGACGACATGATTGACCGATGTGCAGATCGACGCCGGGTAGGGGCGGTGACCGGGTGGCTGGTAGTTGAGCGTTGCCGGGATCGTATGCTGGACGTTGACCTGATAGTCGTGCGCGAGCCGGTCGAGCTCGCCGGTCGTGATCCCCGGCTGGACATGGGGCGTCAGGTAATCGAGCAGCTCGCCCGCGAGCCGCCCGGCGATCCGCATGCCCTCGATGTCCTGCGCCGACTTGATCGCGACGCTCATTCGCTACGCTCGCAACAGCTCGTTGATGCTCGTCTTCGCGCGCGTCTTCGCGTCGACCTTCTTGACGATGACCGCGCAGTAGAGATGGCAGTTCCCTTCCGAGGAAGGCAGGCTGCCGGCGACGACGACCGAGCCCGCGGGCACGCAGCCGTAGGTCACTTCACCGCTCGCACGATCGTAGATCTTCGTGCTCTGGCCGATGAACACACCCATGCCGAGCACCGCGTTCTCTTCGACGATCACGCCTTCGACGACTTCCGAGCGCGCGCCGATGAAGCAGTTGTCCTCGATCACCGTCGGATTCGCCTGAATCGGTTCGAGCACGCCGCCGATGCCGACACCGCCGGACAGATGCACGTTTCTGCCGATCTGCGCGCACGAGCCGACGGTGGCCCAGGTATCGACCATCGTCCCTTCGTCGACGTACGCGCCGATGTTGACGAACGACGGCATCAGTACGACATTTTTGGCGATGAACGCGCCGCGACGCGCGACCGCGGGTGGAACGACACGGACGCCGGCGTCGGCGAACATCTGCGCGTCGTAGCGTGCGAACTTCGTCGGCACCTTGTCATAGAAGCGGAACGGAGCGCGGTCCGGCGGCGGACCGATCGGCGCATTGTCGGTGAGACGGAACGACAGCAGCACCGCTTTCTTCAGCCACTGATGCGTCGTCCAGCGGCCGTCGAGCTTCTCGGCGACACGCAGTCGCCCGGCATCGAGCTCGCTGATGACGTGCTCGACGGCGTCGCGCAGGGCGGCGGGCGCGGTCTCGGGCGAGAGCTCGGCGCGCCGCTCCCAGGCGGCGTCGATGGTTTGGGCGAGATCGAGCATGGCGCGGTCGGCAAAAACAACCATTTTACCGCGCACGTGGGGTCAGCCTCCGGATTTCAAAGCGCGCTGCGCCGCGACGTCCGTCGTTCCCGCCCTTCGGCTTCGCTCAGGACAGGCTTCGGCGGGGACCCAGTGTCGTTCGTTGCGAAGACGCTGGATTCCCGCCTGCGCGGGAATGACCATCGCTACATTGCCTTGAACCGGTGCGCGAACGTGCGGCTCACCGTCAGCGTCTCCGGACGATCCTTCAGCACGATCACCGGCTCGCCGCGCCAATCGCGGTCGACACGCGCAATCGCGCGAAGGCTCACGATCGTGCCGCGGTGCACCTGCCAGAATGCTTCCTGGTCGAGCTCCTCGTAGAGCTCCTTGATCGGCTTGCGTATCAGCGCTTCGTCGCTCGCCGTGACGACCTTCGTGTACTTGTCCTCGGCCTGGAAGTAGAGCACATCATCGACGGCGATCACCTGCATCGACGGCCCGAGTGATGCGCGGATCCACTTGAGCGGCCCGCCGTCCTCGCGCGTGGCGAGCTTCGCGATCAACGCGCCAAGGTCGAGCGGCGCGGTGGCAAGCCGGCTTTTGAGCCGCGCGACGACCTTCGCGATGCGCTCGGGCGACGGCGGCTTCAGCAGGTAGTCGACGGCACCCTGATCGAACGCGGCGATCGCGTATTCGTCGTACGCGGTGACGAACACGACATGGCAGCGGTCGCCGACGATGCGCGCGACTTCGAGACCGTTCGTCGCCGGCATGCGGATGTCGAGGAACGCGATGTCGGGGCGATGCTCGTCGATCGCCGCGATCGCCTCGTCGCCGTTGGCCGCTTCGGCGACGACGTCGAGCTCGGGCCACGCTTCGGCGAGCCGGCTCTTCAATTGCGCGCGCAGCAGAGGCTCGTCTTCGGCGAGGATCGCGGTCGGCATGGCAGTCAGGTGCGGCGCGACCGCGTCAACCGAAATCGCAGGGAATCTCGATGGTGGCGCGCGCGCCACGCGGCTGCATCGGCTCGAGCGTGAACCGCCCGCTCGACCCATACAGCGCGGCAACGCGCTCGCGGATATTCGCGAGCCCGACACCTGCGTCGCCATGAACGTTGGCGCTGTCGAGGCCCCGACCGGTGTCGGTGACGCTCACCGCGAGCCGGCCGTTGGCGCGCCGTGCCGCGATCGTCACACGCCCGCCGTCGGCGGACGGCTCGATGCCGTGCTTGATCGCGTTCTCGACGAGCGAGATCAGCAGGTTCGGCGGGAACGGATGCGTGGCAAGGTCGGCGGGAATGTCGGTGTCGAATTGCAGCCGCTCACCGATACGCATGGCCAGAATCGACAGGAACGCACGTGCGAGCTCAGCTTCCTTCGCGAGCGTGGACGAGGCGGCGCGAAGCTGCGGCAGCGCGGCGCGCAGGTAATCGATCAGATGGCCGAGCATCCGGTTCGCGGCCGGCGGGTCGGTTTCGGTCAGGAACTGAACGGAGGCGAGCGTGTTGAACAGGAAGTGCGGCTCGATCTGCGCCTGCATCAGCTTCAGTTGCGCTTCGACGGTCTGCCGCGCGAGAAGAAGCCGTTCCGATTCGGCGCGGTGAAGGTCGGCGGATGCGCGGCGTTCGCGGTGGCGCGTGTAGAAGAGCAGGCTGATCAGCAGCCCGTTCGCGAACGCCGCGACGACGTTCATCGCGAAGATGTGCCACCTCGCGCGGACGCTTTCGAGCGAATAGCCTTCCAGGCCGAGGCCGCCCTTGACGACGATGACGAGCACGACGCCGATCAGCGCTCCCGCGGCGACCGCGCCGAGCAGCCAGCGCATGCCATGCGCGCGCTGCCACGGCTGCGTCGCGTTCACGCAATACGCGATCGCGAAGCCGTACAGCTGGACGGTGAGCAGCGGATGCCAGAACGCCCGCATGTCGTCCTGCCAGAATACGAACGCGATCGCCGTGTTGATGCAGGCGATCAGCAGGATGGACAGCGGCCGGGCGCGCCACGCCGTGGCGAGCCGCACCGGCGGCTCGTGCGAGGCGGCGACGACAGTGGCAGGTAGCGCAGCAGTCACGGGCGGATTCTAGGCTCGCGTGGCGCGCCTCGGCCACGACGCGACGGAACGCGCGAGCGGCGGACAGGGCGCGCAGCGTCCGGGCAGGGCGCGTGCAAAAGGGTCAGCCGCGGCTCGCGAAGCGGACGATCCGTTCGACGGCCTCCGCGCATTCGACCAACTCCGAGACGAGCGCAATGCGCACGTAGCCGCGCCCCGGATTCTGTCCGTGCGCGTCGCGCGCGAGATAGCTGCCCGGCAGCACGGTGACCGCCTCCTCGGCGAGCAGCCGCTTCGCGAACAACGCATCGTCGCCGGGCGTGCGCGCCCACAGGTAGAACGCGGCCTCGGGCATCGCGCACGCAAGCGCGCTCGCGACTTTCGGTTGCAGCGCGCGGAACTTCGCCGCGTACTTGGCGCGGTTCGTGACGACGTGCGCCTCGTCGTTCCACGCAGCGATCGATGCGCTCGCCACTGCAGGCGACATCGCCGAGCCGTGGTACGTGCGGTAGAGCAGGAACGCCTTGACGAGCGCGGCGTCGCCGGCAACGTAGCCGGAGCGAAGCCCCGGCGCGTTCGATCGTTTCGACAGGCTGCCGAACGTGACGAGCCGCGCAAAATCGGTTCGGCCGAGCGCATGGGCGACGGCGAGCGCGCCTTGCGGTACATGTCGCTCGTCGAAATAGATCTCCGAATAGCATTCGTCGGCGGCAATGACGAAGCCGTGCCGATCGGATTGCTCGAACAGGAACGACCACTCGTCCGCGCTCGCCACGCGGCCGGTCGGATTGTCCGGCGAGCACACGTAAACGAGCTGTGTCCGCGCCCATACCGCGTCGGGAACCTCACGCCACGCCGGCGCGAACGCATGATCGGCGCGCGCATTGACGCAATACGGTTCGGCGCCGGCGAGCAACGCGGCGCCCTCGTAGATCTGATAGAACGGATTGGGCATCAGCACCGTCGCGCCGGCGCGGCTCGCATCGACGACGGTCTGCGCGAACGCGAACAGCGCTTCGCGGCTTCCGAGTACCGGCAGCACTTGCGTGGCGGCATCGATCGCGGGCAGCGCGTTGCGCCGCGCGAGCCAGCGCGCGATCGCCTCCCGAAGCGGCGCGGGTCCGATCGTCGGCGGATAGCTCGCGAGCCCCTTGCCGCCGGCGGCGAGCGCTTCGAGCACGAGCGCCGGCGTCGGATGCTTCGGCTCGCCGATCGACAGATTGATCGGCGCGAGCGCCGGGTTCGGCACGACATCGGCGAACCATTGACGCAGCCGCTCGAACGGATAGGGCTGCAGGCGGGCGAGGCGGGGATTCACGGAGGAGGTTCGACGACGGTAGCGCGCGTCGCGCTCTCGCATCGTCGCGCGGCGAACGCGGCATGCGATTATACGGGCTCGCGCCGCGCACCGAACGCACGCGAGCATCACGGATGTCGACACCGACGCCTCTCTCGACTCGCCCGCCGCTGTCGCTGCCGTTGCGCATCGCGGGCGGCGTCGCCGCGCTTGCAGCCGGCGCGATCGTTGCGCTCGTCATCGCATTCTGGGGTTGGCGATGGTTCGGGCCGGCGACATCCGCGCCGCCGGCGCCGCGCGAACCCGCGTCATGGACGACGGCGATCGCCGCGACTCCGTTGTTCGGCACTGCGTCGGCGCCCGTTGCGCAAAGCGGCGGGCCTGTCGCGCCCGTCACGCTTTCGGGCAACACGCGGCTTCTCGGCGTGTTCGCCGAGCGCGACGGCGGCGGCTATGCGTTGTTCCGGCTGGCGGGTAAAGGGCCTGTGCTCGTTCGCGCGGGAGGATCGGTCGCCGACGGCGTCACGCTCGTCGCCGTGCGCCCCGACGGCGTGCGGCTCGACGATCACGGCGAGCCGCGCGAGCTCGCACTGCGCATGGCGGCGCCACCGGCTGCAACTGCCAAGAGCGCGCCGCCGTCCGCGAGCGCGCGCAACGCCTGCGTGCTGCCCGCCGGTTATCGCGGGCCGGTCTACCGTCTGAACGCGGAGCTGCTGACCGGCATTTCCGCGCAGCCGGCTAACTGGCAATCGATGGTGACGCCGGGCGAGGGCGCGCTCGTCGTGCGCGAGGGCAGCGGGCTCGCGACCGCGCTGGGCCTTTCAGCCGGCGACCGGATCGCGCAGGCGAACGGAATCGCGCTCGCACGCCTCGACGACGTGATCACGGCGATCGTGCGGCCGCTGCTCGCGAGCCAGCCGGTGCGCGTGACCGGTACGCGCGACGGCAAGCCGGCCGAGTGGGTGCTCGTGAACGCGGGCGCGTGTCCGGTGTAGCGGCGCGAGCAGCGAGGAGGGGCCCCGTGCCGAAGGCAAGGGGGAGTGCGAGCAAGTGCGAGTCGACGCTGCGGCCGACGCGCGAGCGTTCAAGATCCGATACCGCTCGAAGAGGCCGCGGCGCGAGCAGCGAGGAGGGGCCCCGCGCCGAAGGCAAGGGGAGTGCGAGCAAGTGCGAGTCGACGCTGCGGCCGACGCGCGAGCGTTCAAGATCCGATACCGCTCGAAGAGGCCGCGGCGCGAGCAGCGGGGAGGGGCCCCACGCCGAAGGCAAGGGGAGTGCGAGCATGTGCGAGTCGACGCTGCGGCCGACGCGCGAGCGTTCAAGATCCGATACCGCTCGAAGAGGCCGCGGCGCGAACAGCGAGGAGCGGCCCCACGCCGAAGGCAAGGGGAGTGCGAGCAAGTGCGAGTCGACGCTGCGGCCGACTCTTGACGCTTCAATTTGCGTGCCGGTCAAAGAGGCCGCGAGCTCAAAGAGGGTGTCGGCCGAGGTAGCCAGTCGATCAGCGCCGAAGGCTCGTCGATCTGCCCGTCGGCGGGCCAGGCGTCCGGCGTTTCGTGCGCGGCGATGTAACCGTAACGCGCGACGAGCGTCAGCATTCCGGCTGCGACGCCCGCCGCGACGTCACGCTCGGAGTCGCCCACGTACAGGCAACGCGAGGGCTCGACGCCCAGCGCATGAGCGGCGTGCAGCAGCGGATCAGGATGCGGCTTCGCCCGCGGCGTCGTGTCGCCGCAGACGACGACGCGCGCGCGTGGAGTGAGGCCCAGCGCGGCGACCACGGGCTCGGTGAAGCGCGTTGCCTTGTTGGTGACGATTCCCCACTTGAGCCCGCGCGCCTCGATCGCGTCGAGCACGTCCGACACGCCGGCGAAGAGCGCCGAGTCGACCGCGAGCGCTTTTTCGTAATGGGCGAGAAACGCGGCATTGAGCGCTGCGAACTCGGCATCGCTCGGCGCGATGCCGAAGCCGGCGCCGAGCAGGCCGCGCGCGCCGTGCGACGCGTGCGGCCGCAACGTCTCGAGCGGCATCGGCGCGAGACCGCGATCGACGCGCAGCCGATTGACCGCGGCGCCGAGATCGGGCGCGGTGTCGGCGAGCGTGCCGTCGAGGTCGAACAGCACGGCGTCCACTGCGAGCGAACGAGCCAACGCAGGTTCAGCCGGCACCGCGACGAAACGCCATTAGGTAGTTGACGTCGGTGTCGCGGCCAAGCGTGAAGACTTTGGTGAACGGGTTGTACATGATGCCCGCAATGTCGAAGGGTTCGAGACCGGCGCTGCGCGCGTACGACGCCGCTTCGGCCGGCGTGATGAACTTCGCGTAATCGTGCGTGCCGCGCGGCAGCAGTCCGAGCACATACTCGGCGCCGACGATCGCGAGCGCGTACGCCTTCGCGTTGCGGTTGATCGTCGACAGCGCAACGACGCCGCCGGGCCTCACGAGATGCCCGCAGGCGGCGAGCGTCGATGCCGGCGCGGGAACATGCTCGAGCATCTCCATGCAGGTGACGACGTCGAACGCCGCCGGCGATTCCTGCGCAAGCGTCTCGGCCGAGACGAGCCGGTATTCGAGCGCGACACCCGATTCGAGCTGATGCAGCCGTGCGACGCCGAGCGCCTTGTCGCCGAGATCGATGCCGAGCACGTTCGCGCCGCGCGCGGCCATCGCCTCGGACAGGATGCCGCCGCCGCATCCGACGTCGAGCACTCGCTTGCCCTGGATGCCGCCGGTCATGCGCTCGAGCCAGTCGAGACGCAGCGGGTTCATCCGGTGCAGCGGGCCGGTGAGTTCGCTCTCCGGATCCCACCAGCGGTGTGCGAGCGCGGAGAACTTGGCGATCTCCGCCGGGTCGGCGTTCGCTTGTTGCGGGACGAGCGTTGGGCTCATTGCAATCGCTCCTGCCAGGTGAGCGCGCGCGCGACGATCGATGCTTCGTCGGCGCTCGTCAAGACGCGGTTATCGACGACGCGTCGCCCCGCGACCCAGACGTCGGTCACACCGTCGCGGCCGGTCGCATGCACGAGGTGCGAGACGGGATCGTAGCAGGGCGTCGCGTCGAGCCCGCCGAGATCGACGGCGACCATGTCGGCCTGCTTGCCCGGCCGCAGCGAGCCGATCATCGCGTCGAGCCCGAGCGCGCGCGCGCCGCCGAGTGTGGCCATCGCGAGCGCCTGCGCCGCCGGCAGCGTCGCCGCGTCGCCCGTGGTCGCCTTCGCGAGCAGTGCGGCAAGCCGCATTTCGCCGAACAGATCGAGCCGATTGTTCGACGCCGCGCCATCGGTGCCGAGCGCGACATTGATCCCGCGCGCGAGAAGCGCCGCCACCGGCGCCAACCCGCTCGCGAGCTTCAGATTGGACACCGGACAGTGGACGACATGACCGCCGTGAAGCGCGAGGAGCTCGATGTCGGCCGGCTCGAGATGCACGCCGTGGATCGCGATGAACGACGGACCGGTCGCGCCCAGCTCGTGCAGGCGCGCGAGCGGCGCGCGGCCGTGGCGCGCGCGGCTTTGTGCCACTTCGTCAATGGTCTCGGCGAGATGCGTCTGGATCGGAAGATCGAGCTGACGCGCATACATGACGATCTTGTCGAACGTCGCGTCGCCGACCGTGTACGGCGCGTGCGGCGCGAGCGAGAACGACAGCAGCGGCTCGTGCTTGCGCGCATCTCGCGCGGCGAGCCCTTGCTGCAGATAGCCGTCGGGATCGGCGGCGTACGGCGTCGGAAAATCGAGCACGGCAAGCCCGATCATCGCGCGCATTCCGGTGTCGAGCATTGCGCGCGCGGTGGCATCGGGAAAGAAATACATGTCGTTGCAGCAGGTGACGCCGCCGCGCAGCATCTCGGCGGCGGCGAGCCGCGCTCCGTCGTAGACGAACTCCGGCGACACGAAACGCGTCTCGCGTGGCCAGATGTGCTCGGCGAGCCACGCCGACAGCGGCACGTCGTCGGCGATGCCGCGAAACAGCGTCATCGCCGCATGCGTGTGCGCATTGACGAGCCCGGGCAGCAGCGCGTGGCGCGGCAGCGTCACACGCTCGCGCGGCGCGTAGCGCGCGTCGGCGGCGAACGCGGGCAGCACGTCGACGATGCGGCCTGCATCGGCGATCACCGAATGCGACGTGAGCGCGCCCGCGGGCTCGATCGGAACGATCCACGCGGCGTCGACTCGCAGATCGGCGGTGATCATGTCCGCCAGTTTACCGGCGATTGCCGGCGTCTATGACGTGGTCGAAGGCGCCGGGTAGCGGCGGCGGAAGTGCTGGCGACCGACCATCGTGCACACGACTTGATCCCGATCGTTCAACACGTCCCAGCGAAACTTGACGGTGCCGCGGCCCGGCTCCTTTCGCGACGGTGTCTGCTCGAGCACCGTGGCGCGCAAGCGCAATGCGTCGCCAGGGCGCACGGGCTTCGTCCAGCGGAGGTCCTCGATTCCGGGCGAGCCCAGGCATGTCGAGTCGAGCAGATAGCTGTCGCACATGAGCCGCATCGCGACGGCGCACGTCTGCCAGCCGCTTGCGATGAGCCCGCCGAACGGCGTCGCGCTCGCGGCCGTCTCGTCGACGTGATAGCGCTGCGGGTCGTATTCGAGGGCGAAGCGCTTGATGTCCTCGGCGGTGAGCGCGCGCGCCGCGGACTCATGTGTCCAGCCGGGCGAAAAATCTTCCCAGTGCAAAGTGTTCGACATCGTGGTCTCGAAAAAAAAGCCCCGCGCTCGGCGGGGCTCTTTTCGGAGGTCGACGGCTTTACCGGCGACCCTCACCCTTGACTTCGACTTCGACGCGACGATTCGGCGCGAGGCAGGCAATCAGCTCCTTCATGTTCTTCTGATTGCAGACGACACCCGGAACCGGCTGCGTCTTGCCCATGCCCAGCGTCTCGATCTTGTCCTTCGCAACACCCTTCGATACAAGGTAATCGCGGACCGTATTCGCACGGCGTTCGGACAGCCGCTGGTTATAAGCCTGCGTGCCGATGCGGTCGGTATGACCGGTGACGAGCACGAGCTCGAGCTTCTGCACGCCGGCGAGCTTGGTGATGATCTCGCTGTCGATCGCGGCGCGGCCTTCGGGCTTCAGATCGGACTTGTCGAAATCGAACAGCGCCTTCGACGCAAGCGTGATCTTCTGCACGGCGGGCGCAGGTGCCGGAGCAGGCGCAGGAGCGGGTGCCGGAGCGGGCGCCGGAGCAGCCGCGGGCGGTGCGGGCGTTGGCGCGGGGGCCGGGGCCTGCGCGACGAGATCGGGTTCGCATTGCGCGATCGCCATGCTCGGCGTCCAGTAGCCGGTGCGCCAGCACAGATTGCCGGCGAGACCCTTGGAGCCGTTGTAGACGCCGCTTCTCACGACGTTGTTGTCCGGCGTGCCGGTCGCCGAGAGCCAATATGCGCAGTTCGTGGTGCTGCAGCCCGCCACGCCGGGCATATAGCCCTTCGGATCGGCCGTTTGCGCAGCAACGCTACCCGCGAACACCGCGGTGAGCGCGCCGGCGACAGCGGCGGAGACGAGACGTCGAGTCATTGTTTCACCCCTTTGGCTTTGGTTTTGGACAGGTTTTGTGAGAACCCTGCGGTTCGCGCGACGACGCCGCCGAAATTCAGCTAACGCCCTGACGCGCTGAATTCTTTGCTCCGTCGGGGACTATAGCATAGGGTTTTCGCAGGAAGGCAAACGATCGGCCGCTTTTGGCGCATTGTGGCGCGCAAGTGTCGCGGCGGCGCAACGTCGTGATAAAATTACGTGTTTTCAAGGCCCTTACACGGCCTGCGTGGAACATTTTGCATCGCGTTGCGCGGCGCGCAAAAGCCGCTTGAACGGGATGCGCGCCGTCCCGCGCTGTCGTGGCGCGGCGCTTGCGGCGCGCGCGTCGCGCCATCCGAACATCACCGAACTCCGAGAGTCCCGCCTTGCAAATGGAGCCGTTCGCCAAAGAAACGCTTCCGGTCAGCCTCGAATCGGAAATGCGTCATTCGTACCTCGACTACGCGATGAGCGTGATCGTGGGACGTGCGCTGCCCGACGTGCGCGACGGCCTGAAGCCCGTCCACCGCCGCGTGCTGTACGCGATGTACGAGTCCAACATCGTCTGGAACCGCCCGTACGTGAAGTGCGCGCGTGTGGTCGGCGAAGTCATGGGGAAGTATCACCCGCACGGCGATCTCGCGATCTACGACACGCTCGTGCGGATGGCGCAGGACTTCTCGCTGCGCTACCCGCTGGTCGACGGCCAGGGCAATTTCGGCTCCGTCGACGGCGACAATCCCGCCGCAATGCGCTACACCGAGTGCCGGCTGGAAAAGATCGCCGCGGAGCTTCTCGCCGACATCGACAAGGAAACCGTCGATTTCGTGCCGAATTACGACGGCAAGGAGCAGGAGCCGACGGTGCTGCCGTCGCGGCTGCCGAATCTGCTGATCAACGGCTCGTCCGGGATCGCCGTCGGCATGGCGACGAACATCCCGCCGCACAACATCGCCGAGACGATTACCGGCTGCCTCGCGCTGCTGGCCGATCCGCAGATTACCATCGACGAGCTGATGGAGATCATTCCCGCGCCCGACTTCCCCACCGCCGGCATCATCTACGGTCTCGAAGGCGTGCGCGAAGGCTATCGCACCGGACGCGGCCGCGTCGTCATCCGCGCGCGCACCCACGTCGAGGACGTCGAGCGCGGCAATCGCCAGGCGATCGTCATCGACGAGCTCCCCTACCAGGTCAACAAGGCGAATCTGCTGATCCGCATCGGCGAGCTCGTCCGCGACAAGAAGCTCGACGGCATCGCCGACATCCGCGACGAGTCCGACAAGTCGGGTATGCGCGCCGTGCTGGAGCTGAAGCGCGGCGAGGTGCCCGAGATCATCCTCAACAACCTCTACAAGCTCACGCAGCTGCAGGACAGCTTCGGCATGAACATGGTCGCGCTGGTCGACGGCCAGCCGCGCCTGCTGAACCTGAAGCAGTTCATCGAGCACTTCATCTCGCACCGGCGCGAGGTCGTCGTCCGCCGCACGCGCCACGAGCTCGCCAAGGCACGCGAGCGCGGCCATGTGCTGGAAGGTCTCGCCGTTGCGCTGTCCAACGTCGACCCGATCATCGCGCTGATCAAGGCGGCGGCGACGCCGGCCGATGCGAAGATCGCGCTGATGGACAAGACGTGGCGCTCGAGCCTCGTCGAGCAGATGCTCGCGCGCGCCACTGCCGACGCTGCACGTCCGATCGGCCTGCCGGTCGGATTCGGCCTGACGCAGAACGGCTACCGGCTATCCGACGCGCAGGCGCAAGCGATCCTCGAGCTGCGATTGCAGCGGCTCACCGGCCTCGAGCAGGACAAGATCCTGAGCGAGTACAAGGACGTGATGGCGCAGATCGACGATCTGCTCGACATCCTCGCGAAGCCCGACCGCGTGACGACGATCGTCGGCGACGAGTTGAAGGCGATTCGCGACCAGTTCGCCGACAAGCGGCGCTCGGAGATCGTCGCGCAGGGTGTCGATCTTTCGCTCGAGGACTTGATTGTTCCCGAGGATATGGTGGTGACGTTGTCGCACGGCGGCTACATGAAGGCGCAGCCGGTCGCCGAGTATCGGGCGCAGAAGCGCGGCGGGCGCGGCAAGCAGGCGGCAGCCACGAAGGACGACGATTTCATCGAGCGGCTCTTCCTTGCCAACACGCACGACTACATTCTGTGCTTCAGCAACCGCGGTCGCGTCTACTGGCTCAAGGTCTACAACGTGCCGCAGGGCACACGCGCCTCGCGCGGCAAGCCGATCGTCAATCTCGTGCCGCTGGTCGAGAACGAGAAGGTGACCGCGATCCTGCCGGTGAGGGAATTCGGCGAAGGCCAGTTCGTGTTCATGGCAACCGCGATGGGCACGGTCAAGAAGACGCCGCTCGCCGATTTTTCGCGGCCGCGTCCTTCCGGGATCATCGCGGTGGATCTCGCCGACGGCGACCGGCTGATCGGCGCCGCGCTCACCGACGGCACGCACGACGTGATGCTGTTCAGCTCCGGCGGCAAGGCGGTGCGCTTCGACGAGAACGACGTGCGGCCGATGGGCCGCGGCGCGCACGGCGTGCGCGGCATGATGCTCGACCGCGGTCAGAAGGTGATCTCGATGCTTGTCGCCGAGGACGAGACGCAGTCGGTGCTGACGGCGACGGAGAACGGCTACGGCAAGCGCACGCCGATCGTCGAGTACACGCGTCATGGCCGCGGCACCAAGGGCATGATCGCAATCCAGCAGTCGGCACGCAACGGCAGCGTCGTCGCCGCCGCGCTGGTGCGGCCCGACGACGAGGTCGTGCTGGTGTCGACGGGCGGCGTGCTGATCCGCATGGGTGTGAAGTCGATCCGCGAAATGAGCCGCTCCACGCAAGGCGTTACGCTGATCAATCTCGGCGAGGGCGAGAAGCTCGCCGGCCTCGAGCGCGTCGTCGAGACCGAGGACGACGGCGAGGCCGAAGTCTAGCGGAGGCCGCCGGATGAGCGACGACGAGCTTTCGCGCCATCGCGACGCGATCGACGCGATCGACCGCGAGCTGTTGCAGCGGCTCAATGCACGCGCCGAGCATGCGCAGGCGATCGGGCGGCTGAAAGCGGGCAGCATCGCATATCGGCCCGAGCGCGAAGCGCAGGTGCTCGCGCGACTGCAGCAGGAGAACGCCGGCCCGCTTTCGAACGACGCCATCGCCGGCGTGTTCCGCGAGGTGATGTCGGCGTGCCTCGCGCTCGAGCAGCCGCTTCGCATCGCCTACCTCGGTCCCGCGGGGACGTTCTCGCATGCGGCCGTCGGCAAGCACTTCGGGCAGTTCGTGCAAGCCGAGCCGTGCCCGACGATCGACGACGTGTTTCGCGCCGCCGAAAGCAGCCGCACCGATTACGCGATCGTTCCCGTCGAGAACTCGACCGAGGGGGCGGTCGGCCGCACGCTCGATCTGATGTGCCAGACGCCGCTCACGATCTGCGGCGAGATCAAGCTGCCGGTGCGCCAGAACCTGTTGTCGAACGCGGCGAGCGTGGACGCCGTGACGCGCGTCTACTCGCACGCGCAGTCGTTCGCGCAATGCGTGCGCTGGCTCGCGCAGCATCTGCCGGCGGTGCCCCGCATCGCGGTGGCGAGCAACGCCGAGGCCGCCCGTCTCGCCGCGTCGGAGTCCGGCGCCGCGGCGATCGCCGGCGAGATCGCGGCGTCGATCTACGGACTTGCGATCCTTGCGCCGCACATCGAGGACGAGCCGAACAACACGACGCGCTTCTGGGTTCTCGGTCGGCAGGCGGTCCCCGCGTCCGGCCGCGACGAGACATCGCTCGTGATGTCGGCGCCGAACCGGCCGGGCGCGGTGTATGCGCTGCTCGAGCCGTTGGCGAAGCATGCGGTATCGATGTCGCGGCTCGAATCGCGTCCCGCGCGCACCGGCCTGTGGGAATACCTGTTCTTCGTCGATCTGCTCGGTCACGCGAGCGAGCCGCATGTCGCGCAGGCGCTCGCGGAGCTCGCCGAGAAGGCACCGTTCCTGAAAATCCTGGGGTCATATCCCGCCGCCGCCTATTGAGGCCAGCGCCCACGATGAGCGAGACGAGCGCATTTGTGGTCGTCATTCCCGCGCAGGCGGGAATCCAGCGACTTTCGACGCAAGACACTGGGTCCCCGCCTTCGCGGGGACGACAACCGGAGTAATCATGTCCGCCGTGCATGTCGCCGCGCACCATCATCGCGATCCGTCCGTGCTCGCGCCCGAGTACGTGCGTCAGATCGCGCGCTATCTGCCGGGCAAGCCGATCGCCGAGCTCGCGCGCGAGTTCGGCCTCGCCGAGCGTGACATCGTCAAGCTCGCGTCGAACGAGAATCCGCGCGGCCCGAGCGCGGCCGTGCGCGCGGCGATCGCCGCCGCGACCGACGAGCTGTGCCGCTATCCCGACGGCAACGGCTTCGATCTCAAGGCCGCGCTCAGCAAGCGCTTCGCGGTCGGCGCCGACCGGATCGTGCTCGGCAACGGCAGCAACGATGTGCTCGAGCTGGTCACGCAGGCGTTCCTGCGGCCCGGCGATCACGCGGTCTACTCGCGGCATGCGTTTGCCGTGTATCCGCTCGCCACACAGGCGCGCGGCGCCATCGGCATCGAAGTGCCGGCACGTAATCTCGGCCACGATCTCGCCGCGATCCGCCGGGCGATCAACGCGACCACGCGCGTCGTGTTCATCGCCAATCCGAACAATCCGACCGGCACGTGGATCGCGCCCGATGCGCTCGAAGCGTTCATTGCGTCGGTGCCCGACGACGTGCTGATCGTGCTCGACGAAGCGTACAACGAGTATCTTGCGCCCGAGCAGGAAGCGCCGTCTGCCGCCTGGGTCGGCAAGTACGCGAACCTGATCGTGTCGCGCACGTTCTCGAAGGCGTATGGGCTCGCCGCGCTGCGCGTCGGCTACGGCATCATGCATGCGAAGGTCGCCGACATGCTGAACCGCGTGCGCCAGCCCTTCAACGTGAACGCGCTTGCGCAGGCGGCGGCGGTGGCCGCGCTCGCCGACACCGCATACGTGGACGAAAGCCGCGCACTCAACAACGCCGGCATGCGCCAGCTCGAGGCCGGGCTCGATTCGCTGCGCGTCGGCTATACGCCGTCGCACGCGAACTTCCTGCTCGTGCACGTCGGTGACGCGGGTCGCGTGTACGAGCGGCTGCTCGAGCAGGGCGTTATCGTGCGGCCGGTCGCCAACTATGCGCTGCCCGAGCATCTGCGCGTCACGGTCGGGCTCGCCGCGGAGAACGAGCGCTTCCTGCATGCGCTCGCGGTCGCGCTTGCCCGTTAGCGAACCGATGGCCTTTCGCATCGACAAGCTCGTCGTCGTCGGCGTCGGCTTGATCGGCGGCTCGTGCGCGCTCGCCTTGCGAGCCACAGACACGGTGGGCATGATCGTCGGCGTCGGCCGCGGCCGCGCGAATCTCGATGACGCGCTTCGATTGGGTATCGTCGACCGCGCGACGACGCTCACCGATGATTGGGCCGCGGAAGGGGCCGATGCCGACGTCGTGCTGCTCGCGGCGCCTGTTGCGCAGTATCCGGCGCTGTTGCGCGCGCTTTCGCATCGCATTGGCAAGCGCACGATCGTCACCGATGCGGGCAGCACCAAACAGGACGTGATCGCCGCGGCGCGTGCCGCGCTCGGCGCCGCGTTCGCGCGCTTCGTTCCCGGCCATCCGATCGCCGGCACCGAAAACACCGGCGCGTCCGCGGCGTTGGCGACGCTTTTCCGCGATCGCACGGTCGTGCTGACGCCGCTCGCCGAAACGGACGACGGCGCGACGACGGACGTGGCGGCGATGTGGCAAGCATGCGGCGCTCGAATCCGCACGCTCGACGCGGCGCAGCACGACCATATCTTCGCCGCCGTATCGCACCTTCCGCATCTGCTCGCGTTCGCGCTCGTCGACGAGCTCGCCGCGCGGGCCGATGCGGCCGACATGTTCGAGTTCGCCGCGAGCGGCTTTCGCGACTTCACGCGCATCGCGGCGAGCTCGCCCGAGATGTGGCGCGACGTGTCGCTCGCCAACCGCGATGCGCTGCTCGCCGAGGTCGCCGCGTTCCGTACGCAGCTCGATCGGCTCGCCGCCGCGCTCGCGGCGAACGACGGCGCGAGCCTCGAAGCGGCGTTCGCGCGCGCGGCCGAGGCGCGTCGCGCATGGGGCAGCGAGCATCCTTCGATCGCGGTCGCCGCCGACGCCGCGCGCGAACGCTGAGCGCGCAGCGTGACGCCGAACGCGCCCGCGCACCTCGATCTGCCCGCCGCGGCTCGCGCGTCGGGCTTCGTGACGCTGCCGGGCTCGAAGTCGATCTCCAACCGCACGCTGTTGCTCGCGGCGCTTGCGAGCGGATCGACGGCCGTTCGCGGGCTGCTGATCGCCGACGACGTCGACCGGATGCTCGACGCGCTCGCAACGCTCGGTGTGACCGTCGAGCGCGACGGCGCGACGCGAGACTTCGTCGTGCACGGCGTGGGCGGCAGCTTCCCGGTCAAGCGGGCGGCGCTCTTCCTCGGCAACGCGGGAACGGCGTTCCGCCCGCTCACGGCGGCGCTTGCGCTGACCGGCGGCGAATACACGCTCGCGGGCGTGCCGCGAATGCACGAGCGGCCCATCGGCGATCTCGTCGACGCGCTGCGCGCGCTCGGCGCCGGCATCCGCTACGACGGCGTGCCGGGCTATCCGCCGCTGACGATCACCGCAGCACCGACCGCGAGCGTCCCGGATCGCGTTTCGGTGCGCGGCGATGTGTCGAGCCAGTTCCTCTCCGCGCTGCTCATGGCGTTGCCGATCACGACCGCGCGCACCGAGCGCGCGATCAGTGTGGACGTCGACGGCGAGCTGATCTCCAAGCCCTACGTCGAGATCACGATCAACCTGATGCACCGCTTCGGCGTGCCGATCGAGCAGAAGGGATGGACGAGCTTCCGGATACCGGCGTGCGCAGGCTACGTGAGCCCAGGAGCGGTCCACGTCGAGGGGGACGCGTCGGCGGCGTCGTACTTCCTCGCCGCAGGCGCGATCGGCGGCGGGCCGGTGCGGGTGTCCGGTGTCGGACGCGATTCGATCCAGGGCGACGTTGCGTTCGCCGGCGCGCTCGAGCAAATGGGCGCCGACGTCCGCTATGGCGACGACTGGATCGAGGCGCGCGCCGGCGCGCCGCTCAACGGTATTGCGATCGATTGCGTCGCGATTCCCGACGCCGCGATGACGCTCGCGATCGTCGCCGTTTTCGCGCGCGGCGCAACGACGCTCTCGGGCATCGCGAGCTGGCGTGTGAAGGAAACCGACCGCATCAGCGCGATGGCGACCGAGCTGCGCAAGCTCGGCGCGCAGGTCGAGACCGGCGACGATTTCATCCGCATCACGGCGCCGCGCTCGCTCGTGCCGGCGACCATCGATACCTACGACGACCATCGGATCGCCATGTGCTTCTCGCTCGCCTCGCTCGCCGGCGTTCCGATGCGCATCAACGACCCCGATTGCGTGCGCAAGACCTTTCCGTCGTATTTCGACGCCTTTCGCTCGATCGTGTCGCCCGCATGATCCGCCGGCGCAAGGCGCCGGTGCGCCCGGCACAGGACAGCGCAGCGGCGACAGCCGCAGGCGTTGGGGTACACCGATGAGCGCGCCGTTGCCGCCGGTGATCGCCGTCGACGGGCCCGCCGCATCGGGCAAGGGCACGGTCGCTGCCGGCGTCGCGCGCGCCCTCGGCTTTCACCTGCTCGACAGCGGATCGTTGTACCGACTGATCGCGCTCGCCGCGATCCGTAACGGCGTCGCGACCGACGACGAGCCGGCGCTCGCGGCGATCGCGCGCTCGCTCGACGCTTCGTTCGATGGCGGGCGGGTCATGCTGGACGGCGCCGACGTGACCGACGCCATCCGCGGCGAGGACGCGAGCGCCGCGGCATCGCGCGTCGCCGTGCATCCAGCGGTGCGTGCCGCGCTGCTCGAGCGCCAGCGCGCGTTTCGGCGGCCGCCGGGCCTCGTCGCCGACGGCCGCGACATGGGCACGGTTGTCTTCCCGGACGCCCCGGTCAAGGTGTATGTGACGGCCAGCGCCGAGGAGCGTGCGAGGCGGCGGCATAAGCAGTTGATCGAAAAAGGAATCTCGGTTACACTTGAAAGTCTTTTGCGCGACATCCGGGAGCGCGACGCGCGCGACGCGGGCAGGGCGGCAGCACCGCTCACCGTGGCGCCCGACGCCGAAATCCTCGATACGACGAACATGACGATCGACGCCGCCATCGGCTTCGTTCTGGACCGCTACCAGGCGGCCGTGCGAGCCGGGACGGTCCGGAGTTAGGCCGGGCAACCAAGCCGGCCGGTGTTCCAAGGCAAGAGGCCGTTCGCGAGCGCTTTGGCCGGCGCCCGCGCGCGGATTCCACCAACCGACCCGCCGTTCGAGACACAAGGGTTCTCGCCCGGCGGTTTGACGACAAAGGAACCAACCCATGGCTACCGCCACAACCAGCAGCAGCGCACCCGCGCAGACCGAGAACTTCGCCGCGCTGTTCGAGGAATCCCTCGCGCGGCAGGAAATGCGCCAGGGCGAACTGATCACCGCCGAAGTCACGCGCGTCGACTACAACATCGTCGTCGTCAACGCGGGACTCAAATCCGAAAGCTTCATCCCGATCGAGGAATTCAAGAACGATCAGGGTGAGATCGAGGTCAAGGCCGGCGACTTCGTCACCGTTGCGATCGAGTCGATCGAGGACGGCTACGGCACGACGCGCCTGTCGCGCGACAAGGCGAAGCGCCTCAAGGCTTGGCACGACCTCGAAGCGGCGATGGAGCAGGGCAACGTTGTGCAGGGGCTCGTCACCGGCAAGGTGAAGGGCGGCCTCACCGTGATGGTCAACGGCATCCGCGCGTTCCTGCCGGGCTCGCTCGTCGACATCCGGCCGGTGAAGGACACGACGCCGTATGAAAACAAGCAGCTCGACTTCAAGGTCATCAAGCTCGACCGCAAGCGCAACAACGTCGTCGTGTCGCGGCGCGCCGTGCTCGAAGCGAGCCTCGGCGAGGAACGCGAAAAGCTCCTCGCGACGCTGTCCGAAGGCGCCACCGTCAAGGGCATCGTCAAGAACATCACCGATTACGGCGCGTTCGTCGACTTGGGCGGCATCGACGGTCTGCTGCACATCACCGACCTCGCATGGCGGCGCGTGAAGCACCCGTCGGAAGTTCTCTCGGTCGGCGATGAAGTCACCGCGAAGGTGCTGAAGTTCGACCAGGAGAAGAACCGCGTGTCGCTCGGGCTGAAGCAGCTCGGAGAGGACCCGTGGGTCGGCCTGTCGCGCCGCTATCCGCCCGGCACGCGTCTGTTCGGCAAGGTGACGAACATCACCGACTACGGCGCGTTCGTCGAGATCGAATCGGGCATCGAAGGTCTCGTCCACGTTTCCGAAATGGACTGGACGAACAAGAACATCCATCCGACCAAGGTCGTGCAGCTGGGCGATGAGGTCGAGGTGATGATCCTCGAGATCGACGAGGACCGCCGCCGCATCTCGCTCGGCATGAAGCAGTGCATGCCGAACCCGTGGGACGAGTTCGCGATGAACCACAAGAAGGGCGATCGCGTGAAGGGCCAGATCAAGTCGATCACCGACTTCGGCGTGTTCGTGGGCTTGCCCGGCGGCATCGACGGACTCGTGCACCTGTCCGACCTCTCGTGGTCGCTGGCCGGCGAAGCGGCGGTGCGCGATTACAAGAAGGGCGCGGAAGTCGAGGCGGTCGTGCTCGCGATCGACGTCGAGCGCGAGCGCATCTCGCTCGGCATCAAGCAGCTCGACGGCGACCCGTTCAGCAACTACGTCGCCACGCACGACAAGGGCAACGTGGTGAAGGGCACGGTCAAGTCGCTCGACGCGAAGGGCGCCGTCATAGCGCTCGACGGCGAGGTCGAAGGCTATCTGCGCGCCTCCGAAGTCGCGCGCGACCGCGTCGAGGACATCCGCTCACATCTGAAGGAAGGCGATGCGGTCAACGCGATGATCATCAACATCGACCGCAAGAACCGCAGCATCAACCTCTCGATCAAGGCGAAGGACCACGCCGACGAGAGCGAGGCGATGCAGCGGATGACGCAGGAGAACGCCGGCACGCACACCGGAACCACCAACCTCGGTGCGCTGCTGCGCGCGAAGATGGACAACAAGACCAACGAGTAAGCGGGCAGCGTGATGACCAAATCGGAGCTGATCGACCGCCTCGCGGCGCAGTTTCCGCAACTGGTGGCGAAGGATGCCGAGCTCGCGGTCAAGATGATCCTCGACGCGATGGCCGAAAGCCTCGCGAAGGGCGAGCGCATCGAGATCCGCGGGTTCGGCAGCTTCGGCCTCAATTTCCGGCCGCCGCGCACCGGACGCAACCCGAAGTCCGGCGAGCGCGTCCACGTGCCGGAGAAGCACGTGCCGCACTTCAAGGCCGGCAAGGAGCTGCGCGAGCGCGTCGACTTCAAGAAAGCGGAGTAGACATGCCTGTCATTCCCGCGAAGGCGGGAATCCAGTGTCGTGCAACTGCCACGCCGTCATTCCCGCGAAAGCGGGAATCCGGCGTCTTTTGTACTAGAGTCGCTGGGTCCCCGCCTTCGCGGGGACGACGTCCCGCTCGTGTTTTCGGGAACCGTTGAATGCAGGCCTTGCGCTGGATCGTCGGCGCCATGCTCTTCGTCGCGCTCTTGTTCCTGTCGCTGCAGAACTCCGACCTGGTCACGCTGAAGTTCTACGGCTGGTGGAGCTGGCAGGCGCCGCTGATCTTCGTCGTGCTGGTTGCGTTTGCGATCGGCGTCGCGGCGGGGTTGCTCGCCGGCGCGATGCGCGCGGCGCGGCTGAAGCGGCAGTTGAGCCGTCTTCGCCGCGATCAGCGCAAGCGCGACGCCGCTCCGGTCACGCGGCCGCCGGTTGACGCCGGCACGCCGCTCGACGGCATCTAGCGCATCCGCCTCGTGCCGACGGAATTCGAGCTGTGGTGGCTGCTGCCGATCCCGGCGCTTTTCTTCGCGCTCGGCTGGGTCGCCGCGCGCATCGACATCAAGCACCTGCTGCGCGAGTCGCGCGCGTTGCCGCTTTCCTATTTCCGCGGCCTCAATTTCCTGCTGAACGAGCAGCCCGACAAGGCGATCGAGTCGTTCATCGAGGTCGTGAAAGTCGATCCGCAGACGGTCGATCTGCACTTCGCGCTGGGAAGCCTCTTCCGCCGCCAGGGCGAGATCGACCGCGCGATCCGCATGCACCAGAACCTGCTCGATCGTCCCGACATTCCGGCCGACAAGCGCCAGGCGGCGACCTTCGAGCTCGCGCAGGATTTCCATCGCGCGGGACTGCTCGATCGCGCCGAGGAGCTCTTCACGCGCCTCACCGGATCGCCGTTCGAGCATCCGTCGCTCGGCTTCCTGCTGTCGATCTACGAGACGGAGAAGGACTGGCCGAAGGCGATCGCCGTTACGCGGCGGATGGAGGCGCTGGTCAAGCAGCCGTACTTCAAGGAGATCGCGCACTACGAATGCGAGCTTGCGCAAGCTGCGCTGATGAAGTCCGACACCGCAGCGTTGAGCGAGCACGTGGAGCGCGCGCTCGCCGAATACAGGGCTTGCACGCGGGCGACGATGATCGCCGGCGATCTTGCCGCGCAGCAGGGCGATCACGCGAGCGCGATCGACACCTGGCAGCGGATCGAGTCGCAGAATCCGCAGTTCCTTGCGCTCGTTTGCGATCGGCTCGCCGACGCCTACCGGCGAATCGGCGACCCGGCGCGGGGTTTGCGCGTGCTGCGCGCGTATCAGCAGCAATATCCATCGCTCGACCTGCTCAACACCGTGTTCGCGCTGACGCTCGCCGAGGAAGGCGCGCCGGCGGCGATGACGCTGATCAAGGACGAGCTCGCGCGCAATCCGACGCTGCTCGGGCTCGACCGGCTGCTCGAAGCGCAGCTTCTGGTCGCACCAGCCGAGCGCCGGCATGACCTCGAGCTCGTCAAGCAGCTCGTCGGTCAGCACATCAAGCGGCTCGGCCTGTACAAATGCGACACTTGCGGCTTTCGCGCGCGGCAGTACTACTGGCGCTGCCCGGGCTGCGGCAAATGGGAAACGTATTCGCCACGCAGAACGGAGACACCCGACGGCTATGTCTGATCCGAAGGTCATCGTCGCGCTCGACTTCGAGAACCCGATGCATGCGTTGGCGCTTGCCGACCGTCTCGATCCGGCCGATTGCGCGCTCAAGGTCGGCAGCGAGATGTTCGTCGTCGCGGGACCCGAGCCGGTGCGCTGGATGGTGCAGCGCGGGTTTCGCGTGTTCCTCGATCTGAAGTTCCATGACATCCCGAACACCGTCGCGCAGGCGTGCGCGGCGGCCACGCGCCTCGGCGTCTGGATGCTGAACGTTCACGCCGCGGGCGGCCGCGCGATGCTCGTCGCGGCGGTCGACGCAGTGGCGAAAACCGCCGAAGCGCAAAGAAGCGCGCGGCCGCTGCTGATCGCCGTGACCGTGCTGACGAGTCTCGGCCAGTCCGATCTCGCCGACACCGGCGTTCACGACACGCCCACGATACAAGCGCTGAAGCTCGCGCGGCTCACGGCGGCCGCGGGCCTGGACGGCGTCGTCTGCTCGGCGGTCGAGGCGCCGACGCTTCGCGCTGCGCTTGGACCGTCGTTCAAGCTTGTGACGCCGGGCATCCGTCCAGCTGGCAGCGCGAAAGACGATCAGGCGCGCATCATCACGCCGGAGGCCGCGATCGCGAACGGTGCCGACTATCTCGTCGTCGGCCGCCCGATCACGCAGGCCGCGGACCCGGTTGCCGCGCTCGCGGCGATCAACACCTCTCTGGGAGCGCTCGCTTGAAGATCACGATGATCGGGACGGGCTACGTCGGCCTGGTCACCGGCACTTGTCTCGCCGAAGTCGGCAACGACGTGCTCTGCCTCGACGTCGACCGGCGCAAGATCGACATCCTCGTCAGCGGCGGCGTGCCGATCCACGAGCCGGGTCTGCAGCCGATGATCGCGCGCAACGTCGCCGCCGGCCGCCTGAAGTTCACCACCGACATCGATGCCGCAGTCGCGCACGGCTCGCTGCAGTTCATCGCCGTCGGAACGCCGCCGGACGATGACGGCTCGGCCGACATGCAGTATGTGCTCGCCGCCGCGCGCAACATCGGCGCGCGGATGAACGCGTTCAAGATCGTCGTCGACAAATCGACCGTTCCCGTCGGCACCGCCGACCGCGTTCGCGCGGCGATCGCCGAGGAGCTCGCAGCGCGCCGCTCGTCGGTCGGCTTCGCCGTCGTGTCGAACCCCGAGTTCCTGAAGGAGGGCGCAGCGGTCGAGGACTTCATGAAGCCGGACCGCGTCGTGATCGGCGCCGACGACAAGCGCGCGATCGCCGCGATGCGCGCCGTCTACGCGCCGTTCCAGCGCAACCACGAGCGGCTGCTGGTGATGGATGTACGCTCGGCCGAGCTGACGAAGTACGCGGCGAACGCGATGCTCGCCACACGCATATCGTTCATGAACGAGCTCGCCAACCTCGCCGACGAGCTCGGAGCGGACATCGAGCACGTGCGCCAGGGCATCGGCTCGGATCCGCGCATCGGCTGGCACTTCCTCTATCCGGGCGCCGGCTACGGCGGCAGCTGCTTCCCGAAGGACGTGAAGGCCTTGCAGCACACGGCGTCGCAGCTCGGCCGCCCGCTCAAGGTCTTGCACGCCGTCGAGGCCGTGAACGATGCACAGAAGCTGCGCCTCGTCGAGAAGATCGTCGAGCGCCTCGGCGAGCGCCTGTCCGGTCGTACGTTCGCGCTGTGGGGCCTCGCGTTCAAGCCGAACACCGACGACATGCGCGAGGCGCCGTCGCGCGCGATCATCGATGCGCTCGCCAAGCGAGGCGCTCGTGTCGTCGCCTACGATCCGGTTGCGATGGACGAGGCGAAGCGCGCGCTCGGCGAAGTGCCGCACGTGCGCTACGCAAGCTCGCCGATGGCCGCGCTGGCGGGCGCCGACGCGCTGGTCGTCGTCACCGAATGGAAGGAGTTCCGCAGTCCCGACTTCGACGCAATCCGCGCGGCGTTGAACGAGCCGCTGGTGTTCGACGGGCGCAATCTCTACGACCCGGCGCTCGTGCGCGCCGCCGGTCTCGAATATTTCGCGATCGGACGCCGCTGAATGACGCCGGAAGGCTCGTTCTCGTCGTTTCGCGAGCGCGTTCTCGCCACGCGCGTTCTGATCGTCGGCGATGTGATGCTCGACCGCTACTGGTTCGGCGACGTCGAGCGGATCTCGCCCGAGGCGCCGGTTCCGGTCGTGAAGATCTCGCGTACCGAGGAACGCCCCGGCGGTGCCGCCAACGTCGCCCGCAACGCGGTCGCGCTCGGCGCGCAGCCGATGCTGTTGTCGGTGACCGGGGACGACGAAGCGGGCCGCACGCTCGAGGCGCTTCTGCGCGCCGAGCCGATCCGTACGTCGTTTCATCGCGATCCGTCGCTGCCCACGACGGTGAAGCTGCGCGTGATCGGCCGCCAGCAGCAGCTGATTCGCATCGACTTCGAGACCGCGCCCTCGCATGAAGTGCTCGCCGGCAAGCTCGCCGACTACGATCGGCTGCTCGCCGACTGCGACCTGGTGATCCTGTCCGACTACGGCAAGGGCGGGCTCGCGCACATCGCGACGATGATCGAGCGCGCGAAGGGCGCCGGCAAGCGCGTTCTGGTCGACCCGAAAGGCGACGACTGGGCGAAGTATCGTGGCGCGACGATCATCACGCCCAATCGCGCGGAGCTGCGCCAGGTGATCGGGCGCTGGACGGACGAAGCCGATCTCGTGCATCGCGCGCAGCGCCTGATCGCCGATCTCGCCATCGACGCGCTGCTCGTGACTCGCTCCGAGGAAGGCATGAGCCTTTTCACGCCGACGGCCGCCGAGCACATTCCGGCGCAGGCGCGCGAAGTGTTCGACGTGTCCGGCGCCGGAGACACGGTGATCGCCACGCTCGGCGTGCTGCTCGGCGCGGGCGCCGATCTGTCGAGCGCCGTGCGCATCGCGAACGAGGCCGCCGGCATCGTCGTCGGCAAGCTCGGCACCGCGGTCGTGACACCCGACGAGCTCGGCTGACGCGATGGTTGCGCCCGACGACGTCGATGCGCGCCATCGCGCGCTCGCCAACACGCTCGCCGGCCGGTTCTGGCTGCGCTTTCACATGTCGCTGATGCTCGCGGTCGCGTTCAGCGCCGGCGCGCTCGGCAACCGGCTGCTGCTCGAATGGCCGGTGCATCATGCGGCGCTGCGCTGGCTGCTCGCGCTCGCGTCGGCGTACGGCGCATTCTTCATCGCGATGCGGCTGTGGCTCGCGTACGTCGGCGCGCGCCCGTTCATGGGCATCGATCTCGGCAACGCGCTCGATTCGAGCGGAACGAGCGCAGGCGGCGGCGGTGGAGGCGGCATCGACGCGAGCTCGAGCGTGTCGAAAGGGATCGGCGGCGGGCGCTTCGGCGGCGGCGGCGCGACGAGCTCGTTCGATTCGGCGGCGCCGCGGCCCTCGGTCGGCGCGACGAGCAACGTGTCGAGCTCGCGCGGCGGTTTCGGCATCGACATCGGCGGCGACGACGGCGAGTTCATCGTGCTCCTGCTGGTGACGCTCGCGGTCACGGCGGCGCTGGTCGGCGGCGCCGCGTATCTGCTCGTCGCTGCGCCGCATCTTCTCCCCGACGTTGCGTTCGGCGCTGCGATCACGCACGGGTTCGGACGCGGTGTGCGCCAGGCGAGCCGCGATCCCGGCTGGACCGGCAGCGTGCTCGCCGCGACATGGAAGCCGTTCGCCGCCGTGACGGTGACGATCGTGATCGCGGGGCTCGTGTTCGAGCACTCCTTTCCCGGCGCGCGCACGCTCGGCGAAGCATGGCGGCTCTTGTTCTGACTCGATGGCGAAAGCGAAGACCGTCTACAGCTGCACCGAGTGCGGCGGCCAGTCGCCGAAATGGCAGGGCCAGTGTCCGCATTGCGGCGCCTGGAACATGCTGGTCGAGAGCGTCGCCACGCCGGAGCGCACGCGCTTCGTGAGCGTGGCGGGCGCGAAGAGCGCCGTGCGCGCGCTCGGCAGCGTCGACGCGAAGGACAAGCCGCGCTTTCCCACCGGCATCGAGGAGTTCGATCGCGTGCTCGGCGGCGGCATGGTGCCCGGCGGAGTGATCCTGCTCGGCGGCGATCCCGGCATCGGCAAGTCGACGCTGCTGCTGCAGGCGATGGCGGCGCTCGGCGCGGCGAAGAAGGCGCTCTACGTCACCGGCGAGGAGTCGGCCGAGCAGATCGCGCTGCGGGCGCAAAGGCTCGGTCTGGTCAACGCGCCGGTCGCGCTGCTCGCGGAAGTGCAGCTCGAGGCGATCGCGGCGACGATCGAGGCCGAAGCGCCCGAGGTGGTCGTCATCGATTCGATCCAGACGATGTACACGGAGGCGCTCACGTCGGCGCCGGGAAGCGTTTCACAGGTGCGCGAATGTGCGGCGCAGCTGACGCGTCTCGCCAAGCAGCGCGGCATCGTCGTCGTGTTCGTCGGCCACGTGACGAAGGAGGGTGCGATCGCAGGTCCGCGCGTGCTCGAGCACATCGTCGACACCGTGCTCTACTTCGAGGGCGACACGCACTCGAGCTTCCGCCTCGTGCGCGCGATCAAGAACCGCTTCGGCGCCGCGAACGAGCTCGGCGTGTTCGCGATGACCGAGCGGGGTCTGCGCGGCGTGACCAACCCGTCGGCGCTGTTCCTGTCGCAGCACGACGCCGAGGTCGCCGGGTCGGCGATCGTCGCCACGGTCGAAGGCTCGCGGCCGTTGCTGGTCGAAGTGCAGGCGCTGGTCGACCCGGTTGCCGGCGGGATGCCGCGACGGGTGTCGGTCGGCCTCGATCCACAGCGACTCGCGTTGCTGCTCGCGGTGCTGCACCGGCACGGCGGCGTCGAGACCGGCGGCTACGACGTGTTCGTCAACGCGGTCGGCGGCGTGCGGATCGGCGAGCCTGCGGCGGATCTCGCCGTCCTACTTGCCGTCTACTCATCATTCAAGAACAATGCCTTACCGGCAAAATCTCTAGTGTTTGGCGAAGTCGGTCTCGCCGGTGAGATCCGGCCGGTGCAACGCGGCCAGGAGCGCATCCGCGAGGCGGCCAAGCTCGGCTTCCGCTCGATCCTCATCCCCGCGGCAAACAAGCCCCGCCAACCCATTGACGGCATAGAGATCGTCAGCGTCGCGCGCGTCGCCGACGCGCTCGCGTTCATCAAAAAGTAGGGTCAGACTCGACTTTTCGAAACGCGTGGAATCAACGCGTTACAACCCGATTAAAAGTCGAGTCTGACCCTACTTTCTGTTCTACTTTTCGATGGCGATCGCCGCGCGCTCGCCCGCTCGCGCTTGCGCGACCATCCGTCGGTAAGCTTCCTCGAGCGCTTCGGTGAAGCGTGCCGTGTCGAACAGCGGGCTCGTGCGGCCAGGACCCTCGAGATAGGCGCGAAGCCGCGCGCGCTCGGTCGTATCGGCAGCATGGGTGGCGGCGAGCGCGCAATAGTCGCCGGCATCGTCGCAAACGAGCTGCGGCAGGCCGACCGTGACGCACAGACTCGCTGCGACGCGGCTCGCAAACGTGTGTCCTCGCCAGGTGATGACCGGACAGCCCACCCACAGCGCATCGCTCGCCGTCGTGTGCGCGCCGTACGGCCATGTGTCGAGGAACAGATCGGCGCGCCGGTAAAGTCCCAGATACTCGGCGTTCGGTCGCGGTGCGGCGAACACCAGTCGCTTTGGCTGGATGCCGCGCGCCTGCGCTTCGCGGCGCAGGTTCGCGATGGCAGGATCGCCGTCGCGCGCGAGCAGCCATAGCACGCCGTGCGGAACCGTTCGCAGAATCGACGTCCAGCGGTCGAGCACTTCCGGATTGAGCTTCCACAGTGCATTGAAGCAGCAGAACACGACGGCGTCCTCCGGCAGCCCGAGCGCCGCACGCGACGGCGGCTCGGCGATCGCGCGGCCGCGGTCGTCGTTCGGCTGGTACGCGTGCGGTAGCTGCACGATCGCTTCGCTGTAATCGGCCGCTTCGGCGAACGGCGTCACGATGTCGTCGCCGATCACGTAATCGACGTACGGCGCGCCGAGCGTGCCTGGGTAGCCGAGCCAGCTCGCCTGCACGGGCGCCGGACGCAGCGCGAGCACCGTCGTCGGCGCGTCGTCGGTGTGACCCTTGAGATCGACGAGCACGTCGATGTCGTCGGCGCGGACCTGCGCCGCCAGCTGTTGCGGCGACCATTCGCGCGCGTCGACGAAGCGGTCGAACGCCGCGACAAGACGCGCGCGCATCGGCGAGCGATCGTCAAGCCCGGTCGAATAGGCGGCCACCGCAAACCGATCGCGATCGTGGCGCTCGACGACGCCGGCGACCAGCGTCGCGGTCGCGTGTGCGTGGAAGTCAGCGGACAGGTAGCCGATGCGCAAGCGCGCGCGAGGATCGCGCGGCGGCGCAGGCGCCTCGACGGCGACCGGCGGCGCGAGCACCGCAACCCAGCGCCTCGCGCATCGGTGCTGCTCGGCACGCGTCGACGGCTCTGCGAGCAGCGCGAACGGCGAGAGCAGCGGCCGATCCTCCGCGACGCCCTGTCGAAATGCCGCGCGCAGCCGCGCGAGGTCGTGCCAGTCGCACATCCGCTTGCGCGCGACGATCAGTTGCGACAGCGCCGCGCCATTGCCGGGCTCGATCGCGAGCACCTTTTCGTATTCGGCCACTGCACCCGGCAAGTCGCCACCTTGCTCGAGAAGTGACGCGAGCTGGAAGCGAAGCGGCGCGGCGAGCGGCTTTCGCGCGAGCGCGGAATCGAGCGTGGCCTTGGCGCGTGAGTCCTGGCCTGCCGCAAGCTCGAGCTGCGCTTTCAGTCCCGCATTCGCCACCGCGTCGGGGTCGACGGCGGCGGCGCGCGACGCGGCGTCGAGCGCTTCGAGCAGCCGCCCCTGCGCTTCGAGCGCGAGCGCGAGCTGATACCACGCCGAGCCATGCCGCGAATCGACGGCGAGCGCCGCGCGCGCCGTGCGCTCGGCCTGCGCGCTTCGGCCGAGCATCGATTCGGCAGCGGCGAGATCGGCGAGCAGCGCGGCGTCGCCGGGCGCGCGCTTCGACGCTTCGGCGTACGCGTTGATCGCCGCTTCCACGCGGCCGATCGCCGCGAGCGCACGACCGAGATCGGCCCATGCCGGCGCAAGCCCGGCGTCGAGCGCGAGCGCCGCGCGCAGCCGATGCACGGCGCCGACCGCATCGCCCGCTGCGAGCAGCGCGCAGCCGGAACGGTGCAGCGCCACCGTATTGCGCGGGTGCACGGCAAGGTGCCGGTCGTAGAGCGCGAGCGCCTCGCGAAAGCGGCCATTGCGCTCGTGCGCCAGCGCGGCGGACAGCGTCGATTCGGTCGGGTCGGGCATCGAGGCGTTGTGGGGCGCTTTCGTTGCCGACTATACCGTGCGCGCCGCGCCGACGCGTATGATCCGAACGAGAAGCCTATTCGACGGCGCCATCACGGCGCGCTCCCACCCGCTCCCAAACGATGATCGACGACGTCCCGCCGCCGGCCGACTCGCGGCCGGACTCCGATAGAACGCCTATCGTCGGCATCGGTGCGTCGGCCGGCGGCATCGAAGCGCTCTCCGCGCTGTTCGAGGCGCTGCCGCCCGACACCGGGCTCGCGTTCGTGATCGTCCAGCACCTCGACCGCACGCATGCGAGCTTCCTCACCGAGATCCTTGCCAACGCGACGCGGATGAAGGTGAGCGCGGCCGAGGACGGCAAGCCGGTCGAGCGCAATCATCTGTACGTGATCACGCCGAACACGACGCTCGCGATCGCCGGCGGCCGCATGACCGTGAAACCGCGAGGCGACGATTCCAGGGTGCACCTGCCGGTCGACGTTCTGTTCGGCTCGCTCGCCGAGTCCATCGGCAAGCGCGCAATCGGCGTCGTGCTGTCCGGCACGGGCAGCGACGGTACGCTCGGCCTGCAGGCGATCAAGTCGAAGGGCGGCATCACGTTCGCGCAGGACGACGCGACGGCGAAGTTCTACGGCATGCCCGGCAGCGCGATCGCATCGGGCGCCGTCGACTATGTGCTGCCGCCGCGCGACATCGCGCGCGAGCTCGAGCGCATCGCACGCCACCCGTACCTTGTTGACAGCGACTTCGAGGCCGCGACGGCCACGCAACCCACCGAGATCGAATGGAATCGGCTGTTCCGGCTGCTGCGCCACGGCTGCAACGCCGACTTCACCAACTACAAGCGCTCGACGCTGCGCCGGCGGCTGATGCGCCGTCTCGCGCTGAAGCACTTCGACACGGTATCCGAGTACGTGGACCTGCTCGAGCGCGATCCGGCCGAGCTTTCGGCGCTCTATCAGGACATGCTGATCCGCGTCACCTCGTTCTTTCGCGATCCGGAAACGTTCGAAGGCCTCGCGAGCGTGGTGTTTCCGCGCCTGATCGAGGGGCGCGCGCGCAACGATCCGATCCGCATCTGGGTGCCGGGCTGCTCGACGGGCGAAGAGGTGTACTCGATCGCGATCGCGCTCGAGAGCTTCCTCGGCGACGCCGCCGACACGACGCCGGTGCAGATCTTTGGCACCGACATCAATGCGTCGGCGATCGAGCGCGCGCGCGCCGGGCGCTACGTCCCGAACGTCGCGCTCGATATCGCGCCCGAGTGGCTCGACCGGTTCTTCATCAAGCTCGACGACCACTTCGAGGTGGCGAAGCGCATCCGCGACCTGTGCGTGTTCGCCGTGCAGAACGTCGGCCGCGATCCGCCGTTCTCGAAGCTCGACCTGGTGAGCTGCCGAAACCTGCTGATCTACCTCGACGCGTCGATGCAGAAGCGCGTGCTGCGCGTCTTCCACTACGCGCTCAATCCCGATTGCTTCCTGCTGCTCGGGCCGTCGGAGACGATCGGGCAGGGGTCGGATCTCTTCGAGCTGATCGACATCAAGCACAAGATCTATCGCCGCCTGGGCCTGACGGCGCGCGCGCCGCTCGATCTGGTCGCACACGAGCGAGTCGCGATCGGACGGGCGCGCGGCGCAACGCCCGACGAGACCGAGACCTTCGACCTCACGCGCGCGCAGAAGGAAGCCGATCAGCTGTTGATCGCGCGCTATGCGCCGGCGGCGCTGCTGATCGACGAGCACCTGAACGTGCTGCAGTTCCGCGGCCGCACGTCGCCCTATCTTGAGCACCAGCCCGGCGCGGCGAGTCTGCAGCTTGCGAAGCACGTGCATCCCGGCCTGCTCGTCGAGCTCGCGAACGTGATCGACGAGGCGAAGAAGGGTGCGCCGGCGCGCCGCGAGAACGTGCGGATGCAAGTCGACG
>WNGB01000381.1_pt1 | contig 68181 bp, 59 predicted proteins | sample 5400681 | NCBI WGS metagenome assembly WNGB01 (sample SAMN13153367, study PRJNA577476) | soil metagenome | isolation source: 115 cm soil or saprolite under grassland replicate 2 | place: USA:California | collected 2016-06-15 | reverse complement strand
TCCTCGTTCTTGAGCTTGCGGCTCAGCATGAAGCCGTCGATCGGCGCCTCCACCGAGTCCTGGCCGAACTGCGGGTTGATCTCGGGGAAGGCGAAGAAGTCGAGGTCGTCCTTGTCGGGGCCCTTGAACTGCTGGCCGACGAACATGCCGAGCAGGAACATGGCGGTCTTCTTCTGCGCAAGCGTGGCGGCGGCCTCCTCCCACTTGCGCGCCAGGCCGCCCTGGAGGTCGTGGTAGGGAAGGATCTCGGCCCAGTGGTCGAAGGTGGTCTTGACCCTGGCGTCGGTCCACGACTCCTTGCCGTTCATCAGGTCGATATGGAACTGGTAGCCGTTGGTCCGCATGTTGATGTAGTCGAAGGTCCCCATCACCGGCCAGCCGCCGTCGTCGGCCATGGCCAGCGGGGTCAGTCCGTCCTTCTGCTGTTGCTTGAGCAGCGCGACGTACTGGTCCCAGGTCTTGGCGGGCTGGTAGCCACGCTGCTGGAAGACGCTCTTCCGGTAGAACACGGCCCATGGGTAGTAGTAGAACGGCACGAAGTACTGCTTGCCGTCGGTGCCGGTGGAGGCCGCCTTCAGCGCCTCTGTGAAGTTGCCCCCGATCTTCTCCCACACGTCGGAGATCGGAGTCGCCAGCCCCTTCTGCGCGAAGAAGTTCATGCGGTTGCCCGCGAACCAGAAGAACACGTCCTGGGGCGTTCCCTGGAGATAGGTGTTGATCTGCTGCTGGAACGTGTTGTGGTCGACCGTGTTGACCTGGATGTCGAGGCCCGTCGCCGCTTTGGCCTTTGCGAACACGTCGACGTAGGCCTGCTTGGGGACGGCGTCGGAGGCGTTGGACCCGACCGCGACCACCTTGCTGGCGGTCCCACCACCACCGCCGCTCTTGCCGCTGCCACAGGCGGCAAGGATCTCAGGGAGGGTGACCGCTCCCGCGGTCACACCGAGGAGCTTGAGCAGGTCTCGCCTGTTCACGACCGGCGTCCCGGCAACGGCCGGCAGCGCCGTGGGGGACCTCGATGAGCGGGTCATTGCGCCTCCTTCTCAAGAGCAGCTGAAACGAGCTGTTTCAACGCAACCCCACAAGCTTGCACATATACCAGCGTGCCGGACGGTTCATGTCAAGGGCGAAGTGTGCCATCCTGTTGACTTCCGGTGGGTAATGGTTCGATCCTGACGCCATGACACGATGGCCCGAGGGTGTCGGCGGGCTCTGCTACGGGGGCGACTACAACCCCGAGCAGTGGCCCAGGGACGTCTGGCGGAGCGACGTCCGGCTGATGCGCGAGGCCGGGGTCAACCTGGTCACCGTGGGCGTCTTCTCGTGGGCGTGGCTCGAGCCGGAGGAGGGCCGCTTCGAGTTCGACTGGCTCGACGAGGCGCTCGACCTGCTCCACGGCCACGGGGTCATGGTCGACCTGGCGACCGCCACCGCCGCGCCGCCGCCGTGGTTCTCGCGCCGCCATCCGGAGAGCCTGCCGGTCACCCGCGAGGGCCAGCGCCTGTGGCCCGGCAGCCGCCAGACCTTCTGCCCCAGCTCGGCGGCCTACCGGGCGGGCGCTGTGCGGCTGGCCGAGTCGCTGGCCAAGCGCTACGGGGAGCACCCGGCGCTGGCCATGTGGCACGTGCACAACGAGTACGGCTGCCACAACGGCCACTGCTACTGCGACGCCAGCGCCGAGGCTTTCCGGGTCTGGCTGCGGCGCCGCTACGGTGATCTCCACGCGCTGAACCAGGCCTGGGGCACAGCCTTCTGGAGCCAGCGCTACGGCGAGTGGGAGGAGATCGACCCGCCACGGCCCGCACCGAGCTTCGTGAACCCGACCAAGCAGCTGGACTGGTGGCGCTTCAGCTCCCAGGAGCTGCTGGAGTGCTTCCGCGCCGAGCGGGAGGTGCTGGCGCGCCACACCCCATCGACCCCGATCACCACCAACCTGATGGCCGCGCGCTTCAAGACCCTCGACTACTGGGCCTGGGCCCCGGAGCTGGACCTGGTCGCCAACGACCACTACCTCATCGGCGAGGACCCGCTGAGTCACGTCGACCTGGCGCTGGCCGCCGACCTCAGCCGCTCGCTGGCGGGCGGTCAGCCCTGGCTGCTGATGGAGCACTCGACCAGCGCGGTCAACTGGCAGCCGCGCAACCTTGCCAAGCAGCCGGGGCAGATGCGCCGCAACAGCCTGGCGCACGTGGCCCGTGGCGCCGACGGCGTGCTGTTCTTCCAGTGGCGCCAGTCACGTGCGGGATCCGAGAAGTTCCACTCGGCGATGGTCCCCCACGCCGGCACCCGCACCAAGGTCTGGCGCGAGGTGGTCGAGCTCGGCGCGGAGCTGGAGCGGATCGCCGAGGTCAAGGGCAGCCGCGTCGACGCCGAGGTGGCGCTGCTATGGGACTGGGAGGCGTGGTGGGCGGTCGAGCTGGACTGCCACCCCAGCGCCGACCTGTCCTACCTGGAGCTGGTCCGCGACCACCACGCGGCGCTGTGGCGGCTCGGCGTCACCGCCGACCTGGCGCACCCGACCGCCGACCTGGAGCGCTACCGGCTGGTGCTGGCGCCGAGCCTGTACCTGGTCAGCGACGCGGCCGCGGCCAACCTGCGCGGCTTCGTCGAGGAGGGCGGGAGCCTGCTGGTGCAGTTCTTCAGCGGCATCGTCGACCAGCACGACCAGGTTCGGCTCGGCGGCTACCCCGGGGCCTTCCGCGACCTGCTGGGCATCTGGGTCGAGGAGCTGTTCCCGCTGCCGTCGGGCGGGACCGTGCGGCTCGACGACGGCTCGGCCGCCTCGCTGTGGAGCGAGCTGGTCCATGCCGAGGACGCCCAGGTGCTGGCCCGCTACGCGGACGGCCCGGTGGCCGGCGGCCCGGCGGTTACCCGCAAGGGCTCCGCCTGGTACGTCTCCACCAGGCTGGCGCCGGCGGACCTCGAGCGGTTGCTGGCCCGCGCCTGCGACCGTGCCGGCGTCGCAGGGGTCTGCGGCTCGGCCCCTCCCGGCGGGGTCGAGGTGGTCCGGCGCCGCGATCCCGGCCAGCGGGGCGCCTCGTGGCTGTTCGCCATCAACCACGGCGGCGAGCCGGCGGTGCTGCCGGCGAGCGGGGTGGAGCTGCTCACCGGCGCCGAGGTCGCCGGGCGGCTGGCGCTGCCCGCCGGCGCCGTGGCCATCGTGCGAGAGGACGGTGCTTGAGATGCTGCCAGCCCAGCGGCAGGAGCGGATCCTGGACGAGCTCCAGCGCAGCGGCGGCGTACGCGTCAGCGACCTGACCGATCTGCTCGGCGTCTCCGACATGACCATCCGGCGCGACCTGGACGCGCTCGCAAGGCGGGGGCTGGTGTCCAAGGTCCACGGAGGCGCCACCCTTCCCCGGCGCGGCAGCACCGACGAGCCGGGCTTCGAGGCCAAGTCCAGCCAGGAGCGGCCGGCCAAGGAGGCGATCGCGCGCCGCGCCGCCGAGTTCGTGCAACCGGGGACCGCGATCGCGATCAGCGCCGGCACCACCACCCACGCGTTCGCCCGCCACCTCACCCGCATCCCCGATCTCACCGTGGTCACCAACTCGCTGCCGGTGGCAGAGGTGCTGTACGCGCACGACCGGCCCGACCGCGTCGTGGTGCTGGTCGGCGGCGTCCGCACCCCCTCGGACGCGCTGGTCGGCCCGGTGGCGGTGCAGACCATCCGCTCCCTGCACGTGGACTGCCTGTTCATGGGCGTCCACGGCATCGATCCCGGCGCCGGCTTCACCTCGCCGAACCTGGTCGAGGCCGAGACCAACCGGGCGATGGTGGCCACCACCCGGCGTCTGGTCGTGCTGGCGGACCACACCAAGTGGGGCGTGGTGGGGCTGTCGACGATCGCCTCGCTGGACCAGGCGACGGTGCTGATCACCGACTCCGGCCTGGCGCCGGAGGCGCGCGAGGCGCTCACCGGGCGGGTCGGGGAGCTGATCCTGGTGGAGCCGGCCCAGATCGGCCTGGTGAAGGTGCCGTCGCTGGACGCCGCCGGCGTCAGCGCCTGAGCGCGCCGCCGCTGCGCGGGTCCACCGCGCGCGTATGATCGCCGCCCCGTTACGGAGCGCAACAGCGAGGACCCATGGACTCCAGATCATTGCTGCGCAGGGAACGCGAGGCGCTCTGCGACACGCTCGCCTCGTTGGGGCCGGACGCTCCGACCCTCTGCGGGGGCTGGACCACCGCCGATCTGGCCGCGCACCTGATGGTGCGCGAGCGGGAGCCGGTCGCCGCGGCCGGCATCCTGCTGCCCGGCCCCTTCGCGAAGCTGAACCATCGCCGCATGGAGGCCGCCAAGGCGGGCGGGTACGAGCGCATCATCCGGTGGCTGCGCGGCGGTCCCTACGGGCTGTGGCGGCTGCGGCCGATGGTGGCCGTCAACGTCCTGGAGTACTTCGTGCACCACGAGGACGCCCGCCGGGCCAACGGCCTGGAGCCGAGGCCGGCGGACCCGGACCTCGACCGTGCCCTGTGGCGGATGCTCCGGGCGGCCGGGCCGCGGCAGGTCCGGCCGCTCCGCGGCTTCGGCGTGGTGGGCGAGGGGCCGGACGGCCGCACCGCCGTGCTGCGCAAGGGCTTTCCCGAGGCCAGGATCGCGGGCGCTCCCGGCGAGATCGTGCTGTACCTGATGGGCAGGAAGCAGGCGGCGCGCGTCGAGCTGTCGGGCTCCGAGATGGCGGTCGCCGCGCTCTCCAACGCGCCGATGCGCGTATAGCGGCTGGAGCCCCGGCCGCCAGGGGTCCAGTATGGATGCCTGGACGGGGCAGCGGCGACAACGGGAGGGAGCTTCGTGCGGCAACGCAGGCTCGGGCGCAGCGGCCATGCCAGCTCTGTGCTGATCTATGGCGCGGCGGCGCTCGCCGAGGTCGACCAGGACGTCGCGGACCGCTCGATCCAGCTCGCGCTGGACGCCGGCATCAACCACTTCGACGTGGCGGCCAGCTACGGCGACGCGGAGCTGCGGCTCGGACCGTGGATGCCGCGCATCAGGGACCGCGTCTTCCTGGCCACCAAGACCGGTGAGCGGGCGGCCGGCAGCGCCTGGGCACAGATCAACCGCAGCCTGGAGCGGCTCCAGACCGACCACCTCGACCTGATCCAGCTGCACGCCGTCTGCGATACCGACGAGCTCGACCAGGTCACCCGCTCCGGCGGCGCGCTCGAGGCGGCCGTGCGCGCTCGGGACGAGCGCCTGGCCCGCGCCATCGGCATCACCGGCCACGGGCACCAGGCGCCGGCCACCCACCGGGAGGCCCTGCGACGCTTCCCGTTCGACACGGTGCTGAGCCCGCTGAACTACGTGCTGAGCCTCGACCCGGTCTACATGGGCGACTACGAGGAGCTGGTCGCCGAAGTCCGTTCCCAGGACGCCGGCCTGATGATCATCAAGACGGTGTCCCGCCGGAACTGGCCGGACGACGCCAGGCCCTACACCACCTGGTACGAGCCGTTCGACGACCAGGGGCGCATCACCGCGGCCACCGTCTGGGTGCTGTCCCACGAGGAGGTGACCGGCATCGCCACACCCGGCGACGTCCGCCTGCTCCCGCTGGTGATCGAGGCTGAGAAGCAGGTCGGGACCGTGCCGGTCGCCGACGCCGAGCGGGTCCTCGCCGGCGCCGACGACTACAGCTCCCCGTTCATCGACATCCCGTTCTGAGCATCGGCCAGGGGCAGGGCGTAGCGCCGGGGGCGTAGCGCCGGGCCGGTTACCAGCCTCCGCGGTGGACGACCTCGTCGAAGGGGCGGCGGTCCGGCGCGCGGATCGGCGCCAGCGGCCGACCGGCGGGATACCCGAGGGCGATCATGTAGGCGCAGCGCCGGTCCTGGGGGTGGCCGAGGATCTGGCGGGCGAGGTCCTGGTCGCCGACGGAGGCGTGGCCGCTGCCGATCCCGAGGTCGGCCGCCGCCAGCATCATGCTGATGGTGACCTGGCCGAGGTCGTAGTCGATCGAGCCCCTGGTGCGCAGGTCCTCGGCATGCGGGGCGAGCAGCACGACGGTCGCGGCCGAGGAGGCGACGTGGCCGGCGCCATGCCAGACCTTGGACAGCTCCTGGAGCTGCCGCCGGTCGGTGCAGACGACGAAGTCCCACCGCTGTCGGTTGCCCGCGGACGGCGAGCGCCGTCCGGCTTCGAGGACCCGGTCGAGGTCGTGGGGGTCGATCGGCCGGTCCGCGTACTGGCGGACGTTGCGCCGCGCCCGGATGGCATCCCAAGTCTCCATGCCCGGCATGGTACGGGCTTTCGCCTGATAGCCTGACCGCGCGGTGGAAACCGCCGGCACCACCTGACGCTCACAGCGAGGCACAGGCGAGCAGCAGCGCCTGGGTGCCCAGGGCGGCGTCGGCGGCGTCGGCGTGCTCGTCGGGGTTGTGGCTGCCGTTGGTGGAGCGGACGAACAGCATCCCGGTCGGCACCCCGACGGCCGCGAGGCTCTGGGCGTCGTGGCCGGCCATGCTCGGCAGCCGCGGCGCCTCGAACCCGAGCCGCTCGCACGCCGACGCCAGCGCGCCGGCGACTTCTCCGGTCATCGGCACCTGCGCGGCCTCTCCGAGCTCTTCCACCCGCCAGGCGAGCCCGCGCCGCACGCAGATCCGCTCGATCCGGTCGAGGATGGCGGAGGCGGCGGCAAGGCGGCGTTCCGCGGAGACCGACCGGACGTCCAGGGAGAAGGTCGCCGAGCCCGGCACGACGTTCTGGGCTCCTGGTGAGACCTCGATCTCACCGACGGTGGCGATCGCGTTGCCGGCGGCGGCCGAGGACACTTCCTCGACGGCCAGCACGCACTCGGCGGCGGCGGCGAGTGCGTCCTTGCGCTCCCCCATGGCGGTGGCGCCGGCGTGGTCGGCCCGGCCGGTGAGGTGCACCCGGCCGTGGTAGAGCCCGACGATTGCGGTCACCACCCCCAGCGGGCAGCCCCGCCGCTCCAGCGTCGAAGCCTGCTCGATGTGCAGCTCCAGGTAGGCGCGGGCGCGCTCGCGCTCCAGCACGACGCTCTCCGGGCGGACGGGCCGGCCGAGCAGCTCGGCCGCGGCCTCCAGCGCGGTGCGGCCGCCGGCGTCGCGCCGCTCCCAGGCGCGCTCCGGCAGCAGGCCGCACGCCGCCGCGCTGCCGAACAGCCCGGTCCCGAAGCGAGGGCCCTCCTCGCCGGTCCATGCCACCACGTGGAGCGGCACCGCTGTCCCGGCCTGGTGGAGCGCCTCTGCGACCTCGGCGGCGGCGACGACCCCGAGCGCGCCGTCGTAGGCTCCGCCCCGCGGGACGGTGTCGAGGTGCGAACCGACCAGGACCCTGGGCGCCTCACCGACCACGCAGTGCAGGTTGCCCGCATCGTCCTGGTCGCATCGGTAGCCGAGAGGCTCCAGCCACGAGCGGACCAGCTCCCGCGCCGCCTGCTCCTCAGGCGTCAGCGCGAGCCGGGTGATGCCTCCGGCGGGGTCGCGGCCGATCTTCGCCAGGGTCTCGATCCGGCCGGCGATCCGCTTGCGGCTCACCGCCGCCAGGGCGCTTTCCATCTCCATCGCTCAGCTCCCGTCTCCGGGTCCGTCGGGTGGCTACTCGCTCTCGAGCTGACCTCGTTGCTGGAGGAAGTACAGCAGGCCCAGGGAAGGCACGCACAGCAGGACCGCGGCGGCGAAGACGGCGGTGACCGCCACCAGCGTCGGAACCGGGGCGGCGGCGGCGCCGATGCGCAGGTGCGTGCCGAGCAGGTATGGGTACTGCGCGACGCCCCAGCCGGTGACAACGGCGCCCACGGCCACGACCGCGAGCACCCGCAGCAGGCGAGGCGCCGCCGATCTGAGCAGGACCAGGGCCGCGCCGCCGGTCAGCGCGGAGATCAGCACCAGCGGGACCGCCGGCCCGAGCAGCCGCTCGAACAGGCGATGGGCGTCGACCTGAAGGATGGCGATCCCGCCGAGCGACAGGACGCCGGCGCCGCCGGCCGCCACCATCGCCCGGCGGCGGAACCAGCCTTCCAGGTCCGGGACCGCCTGGGCGCGCGCCTCGGCGGTCAGGAACACCGCGGCGAGGTAGGCGCAGACCACCACCGCCAGCGCGCCGCCAAGCGCCGAGGTCGGGTTCAGCCAGCTCCGCAAGGGGTCGCCGTCGCCGTCGGCGGGCACGCGTCCGGATGCGATCGCGCCGGCCACGGTCCCGAAGAAGAACGGCGTGATCACCGACGAGGCCGCGAAGGCGGCTCCCGTGACCCGCTGCTCGGCTGTGCGGACCGAGACCTTGCGGAAGGCGAACCCAGATCCGCGGAGCACGATGCCCAGCGCGGCGAGCCCGAGGGGGACGTACAGCGTCGACATGATGGCGGCGAACGCCCGCGGGAAGGCCGTCCACAGCACCACAAGGCAGTAGATGAGCCACACGTGGTTGGCTTCCCACACCGGCCCGATCGAGTGGTCGATCAGGTTCCTCGGCCGCCTTCCCGCCTCGGCTCCGCCGGCTGTCAGGTCCCAGAACCCCGCGCCGAAGTCGGCGCCGCCGAATACGGCGTAGAACACCACGCCTACGAACAGGACGACCGCGACCAGGTTGGTCACGGCGCCCCGACCTCCGGGGCGGCCCGCTCCGCCGGCCGCTCCGGCCCGTAGGGAACCTCGACCTCCTCGTCAGGGCGCGCCATCCAGCGCCGGTGCATGATCCGCAGGACCAGCACGGTGCCGAGGCCGATGGTGACGTAGATCACCAACGTCCCCGAGAAGAACAGCCAGAGGTTGCCCGAGGTGGCGACCGCGTCGCGGGTGAGCAACAGGCCGACCACCGTCCAGGGCTGGCGGCCCACCTCGGTCACCACCCACCCGGCCTCGAGCGACACCAGTGCCACCAGCCCGCTCAGGGCGGCGCATCGCAGGAACCACCGGCTTCGCGGGATGTCTCGGCGGCGCCACCATCCGAGCGCGAACCACGCCGCGAGGCCGAGCAGCAGGAAGGCGCTACCGACCATGACGTCGAAGGAGAGGTGGACGATGCTGACCAGCCGGGGCTGGGGCCGCACCTCCACGGGGACCGCGTCGAGGCCCTGGACCCGCGTGGACCGGCTGAAGCCGGCGAGCAGCGACGCGCCGCTGGGGATGGCGAGCCCGTAGCGCACCCGCCCGTCCGGCGACAGCACGCCTCCCAGCGTCTCAGGCACGTGGTCGCCGGTGGTGGACAGCATCTCGATCGCCGCGAACTTGGCCGGCTCATTCTTGAAGACCTCGCGAGCGGCCACGTCACCGACGAAGATCTGGGGCGCGATCACCACCGCCGCCACCGTGAACGGGATCAGGAAGCCGAGGCGGTGATAGCGGTCGCGCCGCCCCTTCAGCATCCCGGCGGCGTACACCCCGGCGACCAGGAAGCCGGCCACGATGTAGGCGGCCAGCAGCATGTGCAGGCTCTCGTACCAGAATGCGCGGTTGAAGAAGACCGCCAAGGGCCGCACGTCCGCCACGCTCCCGCCGCGCAGCGTGATGCCCCCGGGGAGGTTCATCCACCCGTTGGCGGCGACCACCGACGCGGTGCCCCCGATGCCTGCGAGCACAACCGGCAGGCCGGTCCAGAAGTGCGGCCACGGCCGCAGGCGCTTCCAGCCGTAGATATAGATCGCCACGAAGATGGCCTCGAGGAAGAAGAAGATGCCCTCCACCACGAACGGGATGCCGTAGGCGGCGCCGAACCTGCCCATGAGCCGCGGCCACAGCAACCCCAACTCGAACGACAGCACCGTCCCCGACACGGCTCCCACCGCGAACAGCACCGCCGCCACCCTCGACCAGCGCTCGGCCAGCAGCAGCGCGTCACGGTCGCCCCGGCGAACGCCCTGGTAGTTGGCGATCATCATGATGAAGGTGAACGCCACCCCGAACGGCACCAGCACGATGTGGAAGGCCAGTGTGAAGGCCATCTGCTGCCGGGCCGGCAGCAGCTGGGCGGGATCGCTGGCAAGCACGGCCCGGGCGTCCGCCCAGGACAAGAGGCTCGCAGAGGTCATGTCACCGGGTTCCGCATCCCACGGTCCCAAACCGGGACCGGCGGTCAGCCTACAGCCCGCGCCTGCAGGCCGCCCAGGCGGGCCGTGCCCGGCCGTGCCCGGCCGTGCAGATTACGTCCGATGTTTCTTGCGGCGTCAAGGTGAGCATCCGGGTGAAGCGCCTCTTTGCAAGAGCCAACCGAGCCTGTAGCTTTTCGTGCGATACCAGAGATCCGATCTTTCGGCCCCGGCAGTGGGTCTCGAGAAGCTGGCGGCGGCGGGGGCGGCCCGGCCACCCCCAGGACCTGACCTCGAAGGGAAGCGCCTTGGAGCAGGCCGACCCGATCAAGGTGAGCAACGAGTTCGCGGGGCTGGCGGCGGTCGTGACCGGTGGGGGCTCCGGTATCGGCCTGGAGACCGCCAGGACCTTGGCGGCACGCGGGGCGGGCGTGGCCTGCCTGGACCTGGACCCGTCGGCCGCCGCCGAGCCGCTGCTGGCGATCACGGGCGACGTGACCGACGGCGACTCGATCCGGCGGGCGGTGGACGCCGCCGCCGAACGGCTCGGCGGGATCGACGTGCTGGTCAACAACGCCGGCATCGGCGCCCAGGGCACCATCGAGGACAACCCCTACGACGAATGGCGACGGGTGCTGGACGTCAACCTGCTCGGGATCGTCCGCACCACCAGGGCGGCGCTGCCGTACCTGCGCCGCTCGGCGCACGCGGCGATCGTCAACACCTGCTCCATCGCGGCCACCGCGGGGCTGCCGAACCGGGCGCTGTACAGCGCGTCCAAGGGCGCGGTCCTGGCGCTGACGCTGGCGATGGCCGCCGACCACGTCGGCGAGGGGATCAGGGTCAACTGCGTCAACCCCGGCACGGTCGACACGCCGTGGGTCGCCCGCCTGATGGACGCCGCCCCGGATCCCGCGGCCGAGCGGAGCGCGCTCGAGGCGCGCCAGCCGAGCGGCCGGCTGGTGACCTCGGGGGAGGTCGCGGCGGCGATCGCCTACCTCGCCTGCCCGCTGGCCGGCGCGACCACGGGGACGGCGCTCGCCGTGGACGGCGGGATGCAGGGGCTCCGGCCGCGTGGGCCCGGGGCGCGGGCGCCCTCCGGGGCCGCGGGGCCGCCCGGGACGGGAGGGTCGCGGGGCGGCCGGAGGCGGTGATGCGGGCGGGAGGGCTCGGGCGGAGCGGCGTGATGGTCACAGCCCTCGGCTTCGGCGGGGCACCCATCGGCAACCTCTACCAGGCGGTCGACGACGAGACCGCCGCCGCCGCCGTCAGCGCCTCGTGGCGGGCGGGCGTGCGCTTCTTCGACACCGCACCCCACTACGGCCTCGGCCTGTCGGAGCGGCGGCTCGGTCGCGCGCTCGCCGCCCGGCCCAGGGCCGGCTACGTGGTGTCGACCAAGGTGGGCCGCGTGCTGGCGCCGCGGGTGGGCGGCGGCACGGACGCCGAGGGCTTCGACGTGCCGGCCACGCACCGCCGCATCTGGGACTTCAGCGCCGAGGGGGTGCGGCGGTCACTGGCCGCCAGCCTGGAGCGGCTGGGGCTCGACCGGGTCGACGTCGCGCTCCTGCATGACCCAGACGACCACTGGCGCCAGGCGGTCGAGGAGGCCTATCCGGCCCTGCACGAGCTTCGGGCCGCCGGCTCGGTCGGCGCCATCGGCGCCGGCATGAACCAGTGGCGGATGCTCGCCGACCTGGTGCGACGGACCGACCTGGACGTGGTGCTGCTGGCCGGCCGCTATACCCTGCTCGACCAGTCGGCGCTGGACGTGCTGCTGCCGCTGTGCGCGGCGCGCGGCGTCTCGGTGATCGCCGCCGGCGTGTTCAACAGCGGGCTGCTGGCGACCGCCGTCCCGCAATTCGGCGCTCCCTACGACTACGCGCCCGGACCGCCGGCCCTGATCGAGCGGGCCCGCCGGATCGCGGCGGTCTGCGGCCGCCACGGGGTCACCCTGCCCCAGGCCGCGCTGGCGTTCCCAGGCGGCCACCCCGCCGTCGCCAGCGTGCTGGTCGGCATGCGCTCCCCCGCCGAGGTCGCCCGCAACGTCGCACTGGCCTCGCTGCCGGTCCCGGCGGACCTGTGGGCCGAGCTGGTCGAGGAAGGCCTGCTGCGGCCGGACGCGCCCGCGCCGCTCCAGGCGCCGCTCGGAGCCGCGGAATGAGCGCGGTCGACGCCCACCACCACCTCTGGGACCCTCGGGTCAGGGACTACCCGTGGATGGCCGCGCCGGCGCTCGACCCGATCCGGCGGCCCTACGGACTGGAAGACCTGCGGGTCCGGGCGGCCGCGGCGGGCGTGGATAGGACCGTGCTGGTGCAGACGGTGTCCGACGAGGCGGAGACCGAGGAGTTCCTGGCGCTGGCGTCCTCCAGCGGCGGGCTGGTCGCCGGGGTGGTGGGCTGGGTCGACCTGGCCGCGCCCGGCGTCGCCGACGCGCTGGCGCGGCTGCGTGCGCTCCCAGGGGGCGAGCACCTGGTGAGCGCCCGCCACCAGGTGCAGGACGAGCCGGACCCCGACTGGCTGGGCAGACCGGAGGTGCGCGGGGGGCTGCGCGCCGTCGCCGAGGCGGGGCTCGCCTACGACCTGCTGGTGCTGGTCCCACAGCTCGAGGCTGCCGTGGCGGCCGTGCGCGACCTGCCGGAGGGGCGCTTCGTGCTCGACCACGCGGCCAAGCCGGCGATCGCCGCCGGCGAGATGGAGCCGTGGGCGGGAGCGCTCGCTGAGCTCGGCAAGCTGCCGAACGTGACCTGCAAGCTCTCCGGGCTGGTCACCGAGGCCCGCTGGGACGACTGGGACACCGAGCGCATCCGGCCCTACGCCGACCACGTGCTGGCCAGCTTCGGCCCCGATCGCGTGATGTTCGGGTCGGACTGGCCGGTCTGCGAGCTGGCCGCCTCCTACGACCGGGTCCGCGCGCTGGCCGGGGAGCTGCTGGAGCGCCTGTCGCCGACCGAGCGGGACGCGGTCCTCCAAGGCACCGCCACGCGCGTCTACCGCCTCGCGTAGGTCGCGGCCCGAGGTGCGGAGCTCCGGCGTCTCAGCTGTCGAGCAGGGCGCGGCGCAGCCAGTCCTCGACGCCGGCGATGTGCACGGTCGCCCACGAGCGGGCCACCTCCGGGTGGCGAGCGGCGATCGCCTCGTAGATGGCGGCGTGTTGCTCGCGGGTCCGGGCGACGGCGCCCTCCTGGGTGAGACCTCGCCAGACGCGGGCTCGGGTGGTCGGCGCCGACAGGCTCTCCAGCAGCGAGCACAGCACCGGGTTGCCGGAGCCCATGGCGATGCGCCCGTGGAACTCGAGGTCGTTGGCGACCAGTCCGTCCACACTGGCGTCGTCGCCCAGCGTCGCCAGGACCTTGGCGAGCTCGGCGACCTCCTCCTCGGTCATGTGCAGCGCCGCCATCGCGGTGGCCGCCGGCTCGAGGATCCTGCGGACCTCCAGGAACTGCAGCACGGTGTCGTCACGGTGGAAGTCGACCACGAACGACATCGCCTCCAGCAGGCGGCTCGCCTCCAGGCTGGTGACGTAGGTGCCGTCGCCCTGGCGCACGTCGAGCACGTGGATCAGGGACAGCGCGCGGACCGCCTCGCGCAGGGAGCTGCGGGACAGGCCGAGGCGCTCGGCCAGGTCCGCCTCCCTGGGCAACCGGTCGCCGGGAAGCAGCTCGCCCGAGACGATCATCTCCTTGATCCTGTCGATCGCCTCGTCGGTGACCGCCACGTGCTCTCCTCCGCACAGACATCCGATGTCTCAGCATAGACCCGCGGGACCAGCCGCCACTCGACGCCGGACGCTGGACGCTGCTCACCTTGCGGCCTATCGTCCCAACTTGCGGCACTGCCGCACGACAAGTGAGGGAGGAACGGAATGCGGCGATCGCTGACGTTCACGATCGGGTCACTGCTGCTGCTCGCCGCGGCGACCGTGGCCCTGCCGACGACGGCCGTGGCCGAAGGCGGCGGGGGGGACCCGCTGGACGGGATCAAGCACATCGTGGTGATCTACGAGGAGAACCACTCGTTCGACAACCTCTGGGGCCGCTGGCCGGGTGTCGACGGCCTCGCGCCCGATCCGAGCCAGACGCCCAGGCAGACCCAGGTCGACCGGAACGGGCAGCCGTTCGACTGCCTGCTCCAGGTCGACGTGAACCTGACCACCTCAGCCGACCCGCCGCCCAACGGCGGGCTGTCGCCCAGTTGCAGCACCAACCCACCCTCGGCCTTCAACAGCCACTTCCCCAATCAGGTCTTCAACATCGGCCAGTTCATCACTCCGGAGTCGACCACCTGCTACCACCCCACCCCGCAGGCTCCCTTCGGGCCGGCCAACGGCGTCCCCAACGGCAGCGGCGAGCCGGGCGGCTGCACCCGCGACCTGGTCCACCGCTTCTACCAGGAGCCGTACCAGATCGACGGCGGCCGGATGGACCGCTACACGGTCGGCAGCGATGCGGTCGGCCTCACCCAGGGCTACTACGACACCACGTCGCTGCCGCTGTTCGAGTTCCTCACCACCGACAAGCACTCGCCGAGGTACGTGATCGCCGACCACTTCTTCCAGGGCGCGTTCGGCGGGTCGTTCCTGAACCACCAGTGGCTGATCGCGGCGCGGACGCCCAGGTTCGAAGGCAGTACGCCTAGCGACGGGAGCTCCAACGACCTGCACTCGATCGTCGGCACCGACGGGCACCCCAACAACAACTACCCGCTGCACTCCGGGCCGGTGTGGCCGACTCCCGGAGGCGTCAAGGACGCCGCCCTGACCGAGGCCGCCGACCCCGCCACCGGCCAGTGCGCGCCGCCGGCCGGCGCGCCCACTCCACCGCCCGGCACGGTCTGCGGCGACTTCGCGGTCAACACCATCCAGCCGCCCTTCCAGCCGTTCCAGCCGGGCACGGCGCCCGCCAGGCAGCTGCCGCCGTCCCACAACACCAACATCGGCGACCTGCTGTCGGCCAAGGGCATCTCCTGGAACTGGTATTCGGGCGGCTGGGACAACGCCGCCGGCAACGTGAACGGCCGCGGCTGGACCAACGGCAACGGGCCGACCTGCTCCGAACCCGACACCTGGGCGGGCGCCACCTTCCCCAGTTGCCCCAACCTGCTGTTCCAGTTCCACCACCAGCCGTTCAACTACTACGACGGCTACGGCCCCGGCCAGCCAGGCCGCGGCCACCTCAAGGACGAGCAGGACTTCCTGGCGGACCTGCGCGCGGGCGAGCTGCCCGCGGTGTCGTTCGTCAAGCCGGTCGGCGAGGAGAACGAGCACCCCGGCTACACCAACGTCACCACCGGTGACCAGCACCTGGTCGACCTGATCAAGGCCATCCAGGCCGACAAGCGCGACTGGTCGTCCACGCTGGTGGTGGTCACCTACGACGAGTTCGGCGGGCAGTGGGACCACGTGCGGCCGCCCACGGCGCCCGGCGTCTCCGACGTCTGGGGACCCGGCACCCGGATCCCGGCCATGCTGCTGTCCGACCGGCTGCCGCAGCGCGCCGGCGTGGACCACACCCAGTACGACACCGTCTCGATCCTGTCGACCATCGAGGACCGCTTCGGCCTGCACGCGCTCTCCAGCCGCGACGCGGCCGACCACAGCCTCGGCAACGCCATGCGGCGCGGGCTCCCGCGCCTCTGACGAGTTGGAGCGGGCCGCGCCGCCACCGCACCGGTGGCGGCGCGGCCCGCGGTGCGATCATGGGCGGCGGTCCGGTTCGTCGCCCCAGCCGGCGCCAATGCGCCGCCGGCAGCGCCTGGTGCGGGCCGCTGGGCTGCTGACCCGGGGAGTTGGGTACCCGATCGTCGACCAGCTTCGTGGAGGAGGGGGGTCACACCGTGTCCGGTCAATCACGCCGTCAGCGGGTGGTGATCGTGGGAGCCGGCTTCGCCGGGTTCCACGCCGCCCGGTGCCTGGCAAGACTGAGCAAGCTCACCAGTGGCGCCGCCGAGCTGGTGGTGATCAATTCGACCGATTACTTCCTGTACCTGCCACTGTTGCCCGAGGTGGCCGCAGGGATCCTGGAGCCCCGCCGGGTGTCGGTACCGCTGGCCGGCAACTGCCCGGGAGCCCGCCTGATCCTGGCCACCGTGGACGAGATCGACCTGGAGTCCCGGCGGCTCAGCCTGGTGGACCCTGAGGGCGACCGGGACTCCATCTCCTACGACCGCCTGGTGGTGGCCGTCGGCAGCGTCAACAAGCTGCTGCCGATCCCGGGGGTCGCCGAGCACGCGCACGGGTTCCGCAGCGTCGGCGAGGCGCTGTACCTGCGGGACCACCTGGTGCGGCAGATCGAGCTGGCCGACGCGACCGACGACCCCGCCGAGCGCGAGGCCCGCTGCACCTTCGTGGTGGTCGGCGCCGGCTACACCGGGACCGAGGTGACCGCGCACGGCCAGCTTTTCACCCGGGACGCCGCCCGCCGGCGTCCCGGGCTGCACCAGCAGCGGCTGCGCTGGCTGCTGGTCGACCTGGCGCCCAAGGTCCTGTCCGAGCTGGACCCGCGCCTGTCGAGGACGGCCGACAAGGTACTGACCGAGCGTGGGGTCGAGATCCGCACCGGCACCACCGTGAAGGAGGCCACCGGCGAGGGGGTGCTGCTCTCCGACGGCGAGTTCGTGCGCACGCGCACGCTGGTGTGGTGCGTGGGGGTCCGCCCTGACCCGCTGGTCGAACGGCTCGGCCTGCCGACCAACCGCGGCCGGCTGGTGGTCGACGAGTACCTGAGCGTGCCCGACCATCCGGAGCTGTTCGCCTGCGGCGACGCCGCGGCGGTCCCCGATCTCACCCGGCCCGGCGAGATCACCCCGATGACCGCGCAGCACGCCGAGCGCCAGGGCCGGGTCGCCGCCCGCAACGTGGCCGCCTCGCTCGGCCTCGGCCGCCGGCGCGCCTACCGGCACCACGACCTCGGGTTCGTCGTCGACCTGGCCGACAGCGACGCGGCCGCCAACCCGCTCGGCGTGCCGCTCGCCGGGCTGGTGGCCAAGGCGGTGACGCGCGGGTACCACCTGCTGAACATCCCGGCCAACCGGCCGCGCCTGGCCGCGGACTGGCTGCTCGACGCCATCCTGCCCCGTCAGACGGTCCAGCTCGGTCTGGTCCGCGGCTCGGCCGTGCCGCTGGCGTCGGATGCGCCGGCCTCGGGGTCCGCACCCGCCCCGGCCTCCGACGCGGCGCCCCCGGCCGGCCAGCCCTCCGACGCGGCGAGGCAGCCCAGCAAATAGTTGCATGGCGCATACACGTATGGCACAGTCTGGCGGTGCCTAACGGAGCCACTCGACCTGACACGTCCACCGGCCACCGCGTGGTCGTCGCGATGATGACCATCGCCCGGCGGCTGAAGCCGCGTCCCATCGACGCCCGCCTCGACCCAGCTTCCGTCTGGGTGCTCCACTACGTCCAGGCCCACCCACCGATGCGCGTCTCCGAGCTGGCCAAGCGCATGGAGCTGGACTCCTCCACGGTGAGCAGGCACATCCGCCACCTCGAGGAGAACGGCTACCTGAGCCGCACCGACGACCCCGACGATCGCCGGGCCACGCGGATCGGCCTGACCGACCGGGGCCGCGCCGTTCTCGACGAGAGCATGCGTGCACGCGTCGCGATCGTCGACGCGGCGACCGCCGACTGGAGCGAGGCCGACCGCGAGACCCTCAGAACGCTCATGACCCGGCTGGCCACCAGCATCGATCGGCAGGCCGAAGAAACGAGGAGCAGATGACCACACCCGCCCGCGACAACCCGCCGGTCGCCGCGGCCGGTCCCGCGGCCACCGACAGCCCGGGGCCGCAGTACTTCTCCCACCGCCAGATCCTCGTGATCCTCTTCGGCGTCATGGCGGGCATGCTGCTCGCAGCGCTCGACCAGGGCATCGTCGGCACCGCGCTGCCGCGGATCGTCAGCGACCTCGGTGGCCTGGACCGCCTGTCGTGGGTGGTGACCGCCTACCTGCTCACCTCGACCGCGGCCACGCCGCTGTGGGGCAAGATCTCGGACCTGTACGGGCGGCGGGTGATCTTCCAGATCGCCATCGGGATCTTCCTGGTCGGCTCGGCCCTCTCCGGGCTCAGCCAGAACATGTCCGAGCTCATCGGCTTCCGGGCGATCCAGGGCATCGGCGGCGGAGGCCTGTTCGCCATCGCGCTCAGCATCATCGGCGACGTCATCCCGCCCAGGGAGCGCGGTCGCTACCAGGGCTACTTCGGCGCCGTCTTCGGAGTCTCCAGCGTCGCCGGCCCGCTGCTCGGCGGGTGGTTCACCGACGGCCCGGGCTGGCGCTGGATCTTCTACGTCAACCTGCCGATCGGCTTCGCGGCGCTGGTGATCACATCGATGGTGCTGCGGATGCCGGTCACCCGGCGCGAGCACCGGATCGACTACCTGGGCGCCGCCACGATCGTGGCCGCGGTCTCCTGCCTGCTGCTCTACCTGGACTGGCGCGGCACCGGGTACGGCTGGACAGAGCCCGTCGCGTTGCTCCTGCTGGCCGGCTTCCTGGTGCTCGCGGCGCTCTTCGTGCTGATCGAGACGCGCAGCCCGGAGCCGATCATCCCGATGCGCCTGTTCCGCAACACCGTGTTCAGCGTCGGCAACATCTACGGGTTCCTGAGCGGCGTGGCGATGTTCGGCGCCATCATCTTCCTGCCGATCTACCTCCAGGTCGTGAAGGGCTTCTCGCCGACCGCCTCTGGCCTGGCGCTGCTGCCCGCCATCGTCGGCATCTTCTCGACCTCGATCAGCTCGGGCCAGCTGATCACCCGCACCGGCCGCTACAAGATCTACCCGATCATCGGTGGCGTGGTGCTCGCCGTGGCCATGTTCATGCTCTCCCGGCTCGCGGTGGACACGCCGTTCTGGGAGGTGGCGCTGTACGAGTACCTGTTCGGCGCCGGATTGGGATTCACCCTTCAGACGATCGTAACCGCCATCCAGAACGCGGTAGAGTTTCGGGATATGGGGGCGGCCACCAGCTCGGCCACGTTCTTCCGCCAGATGGGCGGCTCCATCGGCGCGGCCGTGTTCGGCGCGGTGCTGTCCAGCCGGCTCGCGCACTACCTGGCCGAGCAGTTCGCCAGGGCGGGGGTGCAGCCGGGCGCCGGGTCCCCAGGTGTCGACGCCAACAACGTCCAGGCCATCCAGCGGCTCACCGGTCCGGTGCGCGACCTCGTGCTCGGGTCCTTCACCAAAGCCCTGGACGACGTGTTCCTCGTGGGGGTGCCATTCATCGTGCTCGCCTTCGTGGTGTCGCTGTTCCTCAAGGAGATCCCGCTGCGCGCGGGCCCCGGGCCTGGCGGTCCCGGCGGCCCGGGAGCCGCTGGCGCCCCGAGCGCCAACGGCGAGGTCCCGGCCGACACCTTCGGCGGCCACTCGCCGAGTGGCTGACCACGGGCAGGTCCGCGAGCCCACCCGGGGGTGGGTGGCCCGATGACGCAGCAGCCTCCCGGCGGTCCAACCGTTCGCCGCATGCTGGTCGGCTCGCGGCTGCGGCGGCTGCGGGTCGAGGCCGGCATCTCGCGGGACGCGGCCGGCGAGGCGATCCGCGCGTCTGAGTGGAAGATCCACCGGCTCGAGAACGGCCAGGTCGGCTTCAAGGAGCGTGACGTCGTCGACCTGCTCACCTTCTACGGGGTCACCAATCCGCGCGAGGTGGCCGCCGTGGTCGGCATGGCGCTGGAGGCCAACGACACCGGCTGGTGGCATCAGTACGGCGACGTGCTGCCGCAGTGGTTCCGCGCCTATGTCGACCTGGAGCAGGCCGCCTCCATGATCCGGACCTACGAGGGGCAGTTCGTCCCAGGCCTGCTCCAGACCGACGACTACGCGCGGTCGGTGATGGTGCGCGTGCTGGAGGAGACGCCCGAGGAAATCGAGCGGCGAGTCGAGGTCCGAACCGCCCGCCAGGCGGTGCTCAGCCGCCCGGACCCACCGCGGCTGTGGGCGGTGGTCGACGAGGCGGCCCTGCGCCGGCCGGTCGGCGGCGCCGAGATCATGCGCGACCAGATCGAGCGCCTGATCGAGGCCGCCGGGCTGCCCAACGTCACCCTCCAGGTGCTCCGGTTCGGGGCAGGGGCGCATCCCGCAATGGTGGGCGCCTTCAGCCTCCTGCGATTCGCCGACATCGAACTGCCCGACGTCGTCTACCTGGAGCACCTCACCGGCGCGATCTACCTGGACAAGCGGGACGACGTCCGCCAGTACCTCCACGTGATGGAGACGGTCTGCGTCCGCAGCGCCCCTCCCGACGCCACCCCGGACATCCTCAGCGGCATGCTGAAGGACCTGGAAGACGCCTAAGGGGAAGTCAGGTGATGCTGACGGCCGTGCCCCCCTTGAGGCTCCAGCCCGACCAGCCCTTCGCGGGCCGCCAGTACGTCTCGTACAGGTGGCCGCCGCTGCGGGCGAACACGTGGATGTCGTAGTTGTACCTGACCGCGGCGGGAGTGCCGGCGATGGATAGGCCACCGTGCGCTGCCCAGCTCGACCAGCCCAGCCCGGGGCGGAAGGCGATCTCGTACAGCACCTGGTCCGTGCCGCGCGCGAACACGTGGATCTCCGTTCCGTAGAGCATGGCGGCCGGATCCCCGGCGATCGCCCTGCCACCATGCGCCCGCCAGCTCGACCAGCCCGAGCTCGGCCGGTAGTAGATCTCGTACAGCCGGCTATCGGTGCCACGCGCGAAGACGTTGAAGCCCGTGCTGTACGGGGCCGCTGAGGGCGTTCCCGCGATGGACACGCCGGCGTGCGCCGTCCAGCTCGACCAGCCCACTCCCGGGCGGTAGGCGATCCCGTACAAGCGCTGGTCCGTGCCGCGTGCGAGCACGTGGATCTCCGAGTTCGAGTCCAACCTGATCGCCATGGGATCACCGGCCATCGCCGTGCTCCCGTGCGCCCACCAGCTCGACCAGCCCGAACCAGACCGGTAGTAGATCTCGTACACGCGGCTATCGGTCCCGCGGGCGAACACGTTGACCCCTGTGCTGTACATGACCACCGCCGGATCCCCGGCGATCGCCCTGCCACCATGCGCCCGCCAGCTCGACCAGCCCGAGCTCGGCCGGTAGTAGATCTCGTAGAGCCGGCCATCCGTTCCGCGGGCGAACACGTTGAAGCCCGTGCCGAACGGCACCGCCACCGGGTTGCCCGCGATGGACACGCCAGGATGGGCCGCCCATTTCGACCAGCCGGCGCCCGGCCGGTAGAACGTCTCGTAGAGGCGCTGATCCGTGCCGCGCGCGAGGGCGTGAATCTCCGTGCCGAGCGTGACCACCTGATCGCCAGAGGTCACGGGGGGCGCCGGAACCGGCTCCGGCGCTCCCGCGACCACGTCGACGTAGTCGTTGTCGATGTTGATCGTCACGCCGCCGTAGCTCTCGTCATGGTCTCCCTGGTACTGCTTGAGCCGCTGGTGGTTCGGCCAGTACGTGCTGGGGATCACCGGGTCCGAGACGGTCGCGATGCCGTCCCAGCGGGCGAACCAGACGTGGTCGGGCCGCGCGAAGCCGGCGCTGTCATAGACGCTGACCAGATCCCTGATGCCGGAGCCGGCGCTCGAGTACACCCCGGACAGGTAGGCGAGCTCGTGCAGGCGACTGGTCCAGTTGCTCAGGAACGTCAGCACGGCCTGCCGGCAGGTGGCGTCGGTGGTCGCGTCGTATGCCTCCATGTCGAAGTAGATCACGCTGCCGCTCCCGATCCCGAGCGGACCGGCGTCCACGACCGCGTCATCGGCGGCCGCCCTCCCCTGGGCGGCCGCGTTGGCCGGGTCGATCTTCTGCAGTGTGCTCCTACCGGTGGTGCAGGCAGCCTGCAACCCGACGTAGATCGGGATCAGCTTCCAGCCCGCGGTGGTCTGCGTGCTGACCCACGACGCGGTGAGGTTCGGCTGGCCGCAACCCCGGTTGGCGCCGCCGATGTAGATGCCCACGGCCCTGTACGGCGAGGACAGCCACGCCTGCATCGTCGCGTCCGACGGCGCGGTGCAGGCGTCGAACCCCTTGCCGGTGTAGGTTCCCGGCGCGACCACCGAGGTGGTCGCCAGAGCGGGCGCCAGTTCCCCGGTCGACTGGGCGCCGGCCTCGAGCGTCGCGCTGCTCATCACGTCATCGATGGTCGCGAGGTCGTCGCCATAGGAGGCGGTCACCAGCACCCCCGCCGCGCTCACCCCGAGCGTCACCTCGTGATCCGGCTGGCTTGGAACCGGTGCCGTCGCCTTGCCGCTCGGCGCCCACACCGTGTCGGCGGTCACGCGAGCGCTCGACGCCTTGTCGAGCGGCTCCACCAGCAGCGATTCGGTCCTTCCCACGACCCGGGCCGGGCACGACGGCGCCGTTCCAGGGTGGCCGAGGTAGATGGCATGCACGTCGAAGCGCACACAGGCCGTGGGGTTTCTGCTGAGATCGACGACCGACCAGGAGGCAGGCACCTCGACGCTGTACCCGCGGTAGGTCACCCGCTTGGTCGAATCAGCCCCCGCGGACCCAGCCCAGGCGACCAGCGCTGACACCCCGGCAAGCACCAGAGCAAGGGCAAACCACCGGGCCGCGCGTCCCCGACGCCGTGCATGCATCCGTAACCCCACCACCTGATCGTCAGATCTCTCACCAACAGCCGCGGCCATGCCGCAGTCAATGCAAGGTCGGTCATATTACACGAATCACGACTTCCCTTCCTTTCCGTTTCGTGCGCCGTGGGCATGTTTGGGACACAAGGCAGTCATGGGAACTCGACAGGACCCGGCTCGGCGCCTATCCGACGTGGAGGGCGAGGAGACGAGGGTGGTCGCGGATCGCTTCGGGTGGGCCGTGCAGGGCGATCCGTCCCTTTTCGAGGACATAGGCGCGGTCGGCGAGGGCCAGGCCGCGCTCGACGTTCTGCTCGATCACCAGCATCGCGACGCCACGCTGGTTCACGCTGGCCAGCGCCTGGTAGAGGCGGTCGACCACGACCGGCGCAAGGCCGAGCGAGATCTCGTCGAAGACGGCGAATTCGGGCGCGGCCATCAGCGCTCTGCCGATCGCGAGCATCTGCTGCTGGCCGCCGGAGAGCAGCCCGCCGGACAGGCGGCCGCGCTCGGCGAGCACCGGGAACAGGTCATGGACCGCCTCCAGCCGGCGGCGGCGCTCGGCCCTGTCGGTGGTAGTGCGGCCCCCGAGCTCGAGGTTCTCCTGGACCGACAGGTCCGCGAAGATGTGGCGGCCCTCCAGGCAGTGCGCGATGCCGCGGCCGACGATCTGGTCGGGGCGCTGGCCGTCGATCCGCTCGCCGCCGTACCACACGGCCCCGGCCGCCAGCGGCACCATGCCGCTGATCGCGCGGGCCGCCGTGGTCTTGCCGGCCCCGTTGGCGCCGAGCAGGGTGACGATCTCGCTCCGCCGGACCTCCAGGCTGACGTCCTGGAGCGCCCGGACCGCCCCGTACCTTACCGCCATCCCCTCCACCCGCAGCAACGGCTCCCCCGTCCGTGGCGGGCCGCGCCGGTCCGCCCCCCAGCCGACCGTCGCCCCGGCCGCGGGGGCCGGGCTCGCCGCCGGCCCGACGCGGACCGGCCCGGCCAAAGGCGCACCGGGCCAACGGGCCTCGGGCGCGGGCTCTGGCGGCGCCGGGGCGTCAGGCCCCGGGCGCGTCGCCGGACCGGGCGCGGTGGTGCCGAGGTAGACGGCGGCGACCTCCGGGTCGCGGAGCACCTCGGCCGGGGCGCCCTCGACCAGCTTGCGTCCCCAGTCGAGCACGGCCACGCGGTCGGAGCACGCCTGGATCACCTCGACCACGTGCTCGATCACCAGGACCGCCTCGACCTCCTCCCGCAGCGAGCGGATCAGCTCGATCAGCTCGGGCAGCTCGGACTCGATCAGCCCGGCGCCGATCTCGTCCAGCAGCAGCAGCCGCGGCCGCAGCGCCAGCGCCCGCGCCAGCTCCAGGCGCTTGAGCCGCAGCAGCGGCAGCGACCCAGCCGGCCGCCCCGCCACGTCATCGAGGCCCGTTCGCTCCAGGATCTCCAAGGCCTGGCGGCGGGCCTCGCCCATGGCCCTGACCCTGGCCCCGTAGACCCGCCCGAGCAGCAGGTTCTCCAGCACGCTCATGCGAGCGAACGGCCGCGGCACCTGGTGGGTGCGGCCGATGCCCAGCCGCGCCCTGGCCGGCGCGCGCAGCCTGGTCACCTCCCTGCCGTCCAGCAGGATGCGCCCGGCGTCGGCGCGCAGCGCGCCGCTGACCAGTCCGACGAGCGTGCTCTTGCCGGCGCCGTTGGGGCCGATCACGCCGAGCGTCTCGCCCGAGCCCACACGCAGGTCGAGCCCGTCGACCGCGGTGACGCCGCCGAAGCGCCTGGTGAGCCCGGCGGTCTCCAGGAGCGCGCCGCTCACGGGGGCGCCTCCTCCGACGGCGCCTTCCGCCGCTCCCGTGGCTCCGGGCGTAGGCGCGCCCGGCCGCCCGCCAGCAGGCCCCACAGGCCCTGCGGCGCGAAGCGGACCACCACGATCACGATCGCCCCGGTGATCGCCAGGTGCAGCGACGGATAGGCGTTCAGCCACTCGGCCAGCGCGACCGTGAACACGGCGCCGATCAGCGGCCCGCCGAGCGTTCCGAGCCCGCCGATGAGCGCCACGGTGACGACGTCCACGGTCCACTGGAGCCCGAAGGAGCCGTACGGCTCGATCTGCGAGAGCTTGCCGGCCTGCAGGCCGCCGACCACGCCCATCAGGAAGGCGGCCAGCGTGAACGCGAACAGCTTGGTGCGGAACGAGACCAGGCCCATCTGCCGGGCCACGTCCTCGTCGTCGCGGATCGCCCGCAGGCTGATCGCCAGCCGGGTGCGCAGGATCAGCGCGACCAGGCCGGTTGCCGCCGCGGCCACGCCCAGCGCGAGCCGGTAGAGGCCCGCGGTGGTGGGCGCCGCGCTCTGCAGGAAGATGCCGATGTTCCCGCCGACGCCGTTGTAGTTGACCATGAACAGCCGCAGCGCCTCGGCCAGCGCGAGCGTGCCGATGGTGAAGTACAGGCCCCGCAGGCGGAACAGGGCCGGGCTCACGATGGTGGCGAAGGCCGCGGCGAACGCGCCGGAGACCAGCATCCCCGGGACCAGCGGCACGCCGTGGTTGGTCAGCTCCGCGGTGGTGTAGGCGCCGATGCCGATGAAGGCGGCCGAGCCGAGCGAGACCAGCCCGCCATAGCCGGCCAGCAGGTTCCAGGCCTGGCCGAGCGCCGCGTACTCCAGCACCCTGAAGCAGACCTGCTGGGCATAGTCGCTGGTGAACGACGGCGCGAGCGCCAGCAGCACCGCCCCCGCCAGCAGCGCCCCGGCCCAGGTGACCCTGACCGCCCGGCGCGCCGGCAACGCCTGGAGGGCGGTGCCCGGCTCTGCCCGGCTCACCGGCGGCCCCCTGCCCGCGCCGGCCTCACCGGTCGGCCCGCCCGAGGACGCCCTGTGGCCGCAGCGCCAGGAAGGCGATGAACACCACCAGGCCGATGAAGTCGCGGTAGCCGTCGCCGAAGACCGCGCCGCCCAGGCTCTCGATCACGCCGAGGCCCACGCCGCCGATCAGCGTGCCGAGCACGCTGCCGAGCCCGCCGAGGACCACCACGGCGAACCCGCTCAGCAGGTAGCTCGTGCCGGTGGTGGGCGTGAACGAGAACGCCAGCCCGACCAGCACCCCGCCGATCCCCGCGCAGGCCGTGGCGAGCGCGTAGGTGCGCGCGTAGACGCGCCCGACGTCGACGCCGAGGACCGCGGCGGCGACCGGGTCCTCGGCGGCCGCGCGGATCTCGCGGCCCGCACCGGTGCGCTGGACCAGCAGATGCACGCCGCCGACGACCACCAGCGCGACCGCGAAGGAGATGGCGTAGATCGCCGGGACCTCGAGGCCCGCCAGGCGCAGCGGCGCGGTCGCGTAGGAACGGCCGAGCGACCTGGTGTCCGCGCTGAAGAGCAGCACGAACAGGTTCTGGGCGATCACCGACAGGCCGAAGGTGGTCAGCAGCGGTGCCTGCACGCCCTTGCCGAGCAGCGGCAGCAGCAGGACCCGCTGCAACGGGTAGGCCAGCAGCGCCAGCGCTGGGGCGATCACCAGCAGGCCGGCGAGCGGGTCCAGGCCGAGCCTCGACAGCAGCACGTAGCCGAGGTACGCGCCGGCGATCACCAGCTCCCCGTGGACCAGGTTGATGAGCCGCATCACCCCGAGGACCAGCGAGAGCCCGAGCGCCGTGACGGCGAGCAGCCCACCGAGCAGGGCGCCGGAGACCAGGGCGGTGACGAGCGTGTGGGCGCTGGGTACCTGCAACCCGATCCTCACCTGCGGGTGCTGTCTCGTATCGCAGCACACTTGTCCCGTAGGCGCGTACGCTATGGTCCCATCCCAGACATGTCAAGCGAACCGGCATGACGCCGGCCGGCCAGAAGGGGAAAGCCATCAGCCAGCGATCGATCGACGGCTCGGAGGTCCAGGCCATCACCCGGGCCTCCCGGATACTCGCGGCGCTGGAGGCGTCGCCGGGTGGACTGAGCCTGGCCCAGATCGCGCAGCGCGTGGAGCTGCCCCGCTCGACCGTGCACCGCATCGTCAAGGCGCTCACCGCCGAGCGCTTCCTCGTCCCGGTCTCGGCGGCCGGCGGCGTGCGGCTCGGCCCGCGCCTTGCCGGACTGGCCTCCGCGGCCCTCGGCGAGCTGCGCCAGCAGATCCGGCCGCACCTCGAGCGCCTCTCCGAGCAGGTCAACGAGACCGTCGACCTGGCGGTCCTCGACCGCGACCACGTGATCTTCATCGACCAGGTGGCCGCGCCGCACCGGCTCCAGGCGGTCTCGGCGGTGGGCGCCAGGTTCCCGGCCCACTGCACCGCCAACGGCAAGGCGCTGCTCGCCGAGCTGCCTCTTGAGAAAGTCAGGGCGCTGCTGCCCGCCAGGCTCCCGCGGCTCACGCCCAACACCATCACCAGCCGCTCGAAGCTGATGGAGGAGCTGGAGCGCGTCCGGGAGACCGGCACCGCCTTCGACGACCAGGAGCACACCGCCGGCATCTGCGCGATCGGCCAGACCATCCCCGACGGCGCCGGGGGCCGCGCCGCCCTCACCATCCCCCTGCCGGCCCTGCGCTTCCAGGACCGGGAGCCGCTGCTGGTGACCGCGCTCGCGGAGGCCTGCGGCCGCATCTCCGAGTTGCTCGCCTCGTCGCCTCCGCGAAATTGACAAGTCCGCCAGGCCCTGCCATGGTCTGAGCGTCAGGACCGCATCGTGGTTGCGCTGTACCGCACAGCAGGACAGCGGAGGATGTCGCAATGGCTGGACCGAGCCGATCCGCCGACCCGGCGCCGGTGATGGACCATGACGCCTGGGAGATGCACCCGGCCGGGCGCACGGGCCTCCAGTTCTACGACCTCAGCCACACCTTCGGACCCAACGCGCCGCTGTGGCCCTACTTCGACGACGTCGAGATCAAGCGCATCCACTACCACGCCAAGTCGGGGGTGCTGTCCCAGCGGGTCAGCACGGTGATGCACTGCACCACGCACCTGGACGCTCCGGCGCACGTGGTCGAGGGGACGCCCTACACCGACGAGATCCCCCTCGAGCAGTTCTTCGGGACCGGCGTGGCGGTCTCGATCCCCAAGAGGCAGTGGGAGGTCATCACCCCGGACGACCTCGAGGCCGCCCGCCCCGAGATCCGCCCTGGCGACTTCGTGATCATCAACACGGGCTGGCACCACCACTACGCCGACAATCGCAAGTACTTCATCTACTCCCCCGGCCTCTACAAGGAGGCGGGGATCTGGCTGCGCGAGCGCGGGGTCAAGGCGGTCGGCGTGGACCAGCAGGCGCTCGACCACCCGCTGGCCACCGCGATCGGCTGGCACCCGGAGGCGCCGAGCGCCCCGCTGGCGCCATGGGCGCTGGACGAGTACCTGGAGCTGACCGGCCGGGACGCTCGCGACGACTTCCCCGAGTGGGAGCCGTGCCACCGCCAGCTCCTCGGCAACGGCATCGTCGGCTTCGAGAACGTCGGCGGCGACCTGGACGAGATCACCGGCCGCCGCTGCACCTTCGCGGCCTTCCCGATCCGCTGGCAGTACGGCGACGGGTCGATCGTGCGCCTGGTGGCGATCGTCGACCCCACCGGCGAGTACCGCATCGAGCGCGGCGCCGGCCCGGACGGCGCGGGCCCCGGCGCGGAGGGGGCCTGAGCGATGGAGGTCGTGCGCCTCGGCGACGCCAAGCCGTACTTCCCTCCCAAGCACGCCGACGTTCGCTGCCTGCGGCTCCAGGGGTTCGAGGCGAGCGGTGCCGCCAACTTCTCGGTGGGGCTCTCGCACTTCCTGCCCGGCGGCGGCGCCGAGCTGGACGCCACGCCGATCGAGAAGGTCTACGTGGTGGTGCAGGGCGAGGTGACCGTGACCACCCCGGCCGGCTCGGTCACGCTCGGACCGATGGACTCCTGCCGCCTGGCCCCGGGCGAGCCGAGGTCGATCGCCAACACCACCAACCTGCCGGCTTCGATGCTGGTGATCATGCCGTACCCACTGCCGGAGGGGTCTGGGGAACCCCAGTGGGACGCCCCGGTGCGTCAGGACGGGCGGTCGTGAACGAGCCGCCGCGGGTCGTGCGGGACCCGCGGTCGCTGTTCGACGTGACCGGACGCTCCGTCCTGATCACCGGGGCGACTGGCGCCTTCGGGCGGGTAGCCGGGTTGTCGCTGGCCGCGGCCGGCGCCCGCGTGACGCTGGCCGCGCGAAACGCCTCCAGGCTGGAGGCCGTCGGGCAGGAGCTCAAGGAGCTCGGCGGCGAGGCGGTGCTGGTCAATCTGCGACCCGACGAGCTCTCCGACGCCGAGGCGATGGTCGCCGCCGCGGTGCACGCTCACGGGCGGCTGGACTGCGTGGTCACCGCCGCGGGCCTGAACAAGGTCGGACTGATCGTCGATCAGGACCCGGCCGACTGGGACGAGGTCCAGCGCGCCAACGTGCGGGGCACCTGGCTGGTGTGCAAGGCGGCGGGCCGCCAGCTCATCGACCAGGGCGACGGCGGCAAGGTGGTGCTGGTCTCCTCCACCAGGGGCAGGCTCGGCCTGCCCGGCGGCTACGGCGCCTACAGCCCCTCGAAGGGGGCCGTAGACCTGCTCTGCAAGACGTTGGCCTGCGAATGGGGCAGGCACCGCATCAACGTGAACGCCGTCGCCCCGACCGTGTTCCGCTCCGACCTGACCGAGTGGATGTACGCCGACGAGGGCCCGGGGGCCGAGACGCGCAAGGCCATGCTGGCGCGCATCCCGCTCGGCCGCCTCGGCGAGCCGGAGGACTTCGTGGGCGCGCTGCTGTTCCTGCTCTCCCCCGCCTCGGACTTCTGCACCGGCCACGTTCTCTACGTGGACGGCGGCTACACCGCCGGCTGACGGGATCGGACGGACCTTTTGCCCGACCGGCCCCGCCTCATCTCGGTTCCTCGCGGCCGTCGGGTCATGATCATGATCACCTGGCGGGGCGCATCAGATCCGGCGCAGACCGTCCAGGACCCGTTCAAGGAGCGCCCGGTCGGGGTGCTCGGCCTGGTGGCGGGGCTGGTACAGCTCCAAAATGCCGCGGTCGACCATCTCGCCGACGAGCACGCGGACGACCCCGAGCGGGAGCTTCAGCAGGGCGGAGATCTCGGCGACCGACTGGAACCGGTGGCGGCACAGGTGGGCGATCGTGCGTTGCTCGGGGCTGAGCGCCAGCCGCTCGGTGGGGGCCGAGGTGGCGCTCAGCAGCGCCTCGAGCTGGAGGTCGGTCCAGAGGTTCCGGGCCCTGCCGCCGGTGAGCGCGTAGGGGCGGACCAGGCGCGGCTCGGCCCGCTCCGGCTCCTGGCCACCCCGCGCCTCATCCACCGGGACACTTCCTGCTCCTACCGGGGCACCCCCTCGGGGCTCCCCGGGCGCCTCCGGTCATCGCGGTAACACGGCCTGGAGCTCCGCCCGCAGCTGCGGGGTGAGCACGTCGCCGACCTTGGCAACCAGCATGGCCATCTCGTAGCCGATCACGCCGACGTCGCACGCGGGTGACGCCAGGGCGGCCAGGCACGAGCCGTCGCTCACCGACATCACGAACAGGAAGCCCTTCTCCATCTCGACGACGGTCTGGTTGACCGAGCCGGCGCCGAACAGCCGGGCCGCACCGACCGTGAGGCTCTCCAGGCCGGAGGCGATGGCGGCGAGCTGGTCGGCGCGCGCGCGGTCCAAGCGTTCGGAGACGGCGATCAGCAGGCCGTCGGTCGACACCACGGCCGCGTGCGCCACGCCCGCCGTGTTGCGGACGAAGCTCTCGACCAGCCAGTTGAGGCTCTGGGCGTCCTTGCTCAGCTCGATGGTCATGGCAGTTCCTCGGTCCCGTCGGGGTGGTCGATGAGCCGCCCGCGTCCGGCGCCGTTGGCGGCGCCGTTGACCGGGCCGTCGCCGTTGTGGGGCGGGAGGTCGGCGCCGCCGGCCATGCGCCGGCCGCGCTCCAAGCCGCTCGAATAGCTGGACAACATCGCCCGGATCTGGTCCGGCGTGCGGCCGCGGCCTCCGGGCGGCGGCGTTGGGGCCCGGTTGTCCAGGCCCGGCGCCATGGTGGCGCGTGGCACGCGCCGCGGCAGGTTCGCCCGGTCCGGCCGTGGCGGCTGCTGCTCCGGGGCGCGAGCCCGGTGCTCCGGGGAGCGCGCCACCTGCGCCGGCGGGACCGGGGCGGGACCCTGCTGCGCGGCTTGGCGGCGCAGCGGCACATAGGCGGCGCTGGAGGAGGTGTCGAACCAGTCCGAGCGGGCCTGCTCGAAGATGGGCAGGTGGTCCACCCTGCCCTCGACCGGCGCAGCCTCCTCGAAGGGCGCCTGGACCTCCGGCGGCAGCGGCACCTCCAGCGGCCGCGAGACATGCTGCGGCGCGGCGAGCTCCGCAGACTCGCCGCCGCCGGTCTCCGCCCCGACCATCTCGGCGGCGTGGCGAGGCGCGGCTGGTGCCACCAGCTCCGGCAGCTCGCCGGTGGGCAGCACCGTGAGCCCCGGCCTGGTGACCAGCCCCGCCGGCAGCATCGCCAGCGCGGTCACCCCGCCGTACCACGAGTGGCGGAGCTGGACCTTGATCGCGTGCCGCCGGGCCAGGCGGCCGACCACGTACAGGCCCAGCACGCGCGATACCGCGAAGTCGATCGTCGGCGGGTTGGCCAGCCGATGGTTGGCGTCCATCAGCTCCTGGTCGCTCATGCCCAGCCCGCGGTCCTCGATCTCCAGCACGTAGCCGTTGGCCGCCTCCTGCGTGGCGATCTGCACCTTGGTGCCCGGCGGTGAGAACGAGGTCGCGTTCTCGATCAGCTCGGCCAGCAGGTGCACCACGTCAGCGACCGCGTGGCCGGTCAGCGAGACCTCGTCGATCGGCAGCAGCTCGACCCGCTGGTAGTCCTCGACCTCGCTCATGGCGGCGCGGACCACGTCGACCAGCGGCACCGGCTGGGTCAGCCGACGCGCCGCGTCAGCGCCGCCCGACAGCACGATGAGGTTCTCGGCGTTGCGCCGCATGCGGGTGGCCAGGTGGTCCAGCCGGAACATCTGCTCCAGGGCGTCGTCGTCGGCGTCCCGCTCCAGCTCGTCGATCAGCTCGAGCTGGCGGTCGATCAGGCTCTGCGAGCGGCGGGCGAGGTTGAGGATCATGTCGCCGATCGATCGGCGCAGGGCGGCCTGCTCGACCGCCACCCGCACGGCCACCTGGTGCACCGCGTTGAACGCCTCGGCCAGCCGACCGGTCTCGTCCCGCGAGCGGATCGGCACCGGAGCGCTGGCCTCCTGGGTGATGGCGGCCAGATCGACGTCCTCGCCGGCATCCTGGAGCCGCTCGACCACCCCGGGGAGCTGCCCGTCGGCGACTCCGCGGGCGGTACGCTCCAGCACCAGCAGGGGCCGTGCCATCGAGCGGGCCAGCAGCAGCGACAGGCCCACGCCCAGCCCCAGGATCAGCGCCATGGCGACCGTCACCACGGTGGCCTGCTGCCTGGCCGACGACCGGCTGGACGCGGCCGCGCTCAGCACGTCCTCCTCGAGGCCGAGCTCGAACTGGTGCAGCAGGTCCGCACGCGCCGAGGTGGGGAAGAACCACGCCTGGGGGGTGAGCTTGCCGGGGACCTCGCGAGCCGTCAGGAGCTGCTGCTGGATGGCGGCGATCCGGTCGATGTCGCGGCCGGCGACGGTCCGCCCGAACAGGTCGCGCTGCGGCTGGCTGGCGGCCGCCTGGAACTGCTCCAGCCAGGCGCTCTGGCGGCCGTCCAGCGAGGCGAACCGGCGGTACTCGTCGGCGGTGAACGAGCGCCTGGTCAGGACGGCCAGGACCAGGCTCTGGCCCTGGGAGCTGGCCTCCTTGGCGCGAGCCAGCGCCGAGAACGCCGCCAGGTTGCGGGTCAGCGGGCTCGAGGTGGTGTCGGAGGCGCCGATGCCGGCGATCGCGTTGATCAGCCTGGCGATCAGCGGGTCGTAGACGCGGCCCACGTCGGCCACGGTCGCGTCCGACCGCTCGAGCCGGGCCCGCCGGCCGCCAGAGGCGAGCAGCTGGGCGAGCTGAGCCTGCGCGCTGGCCAGGTCGGCGCGTAGCGCCGGCGGGTAGTCGTCCAGGTTGACCTGGCGAACGCTGGTGTCCAACGCATGGGCGGCCTCGTTCACCAGCACGCGGTCGGCGATCATCGTGCCGAAATTGCGCTTGTGGCCGCTGGCGACGTACCAGTTGGTGACCGCCCGCTCGCGCTGAAGCGCGTCGGTCAGATCGGTGAGGCTGGAGGCGCCGAACTGGGTGATCTTGGCGAGCCGGTCCGCCGAGACGCTCGCGGAGATGCGCGAGACGGCCAGGTTCGAGGCCAGGACGGCCAGGGCGAGCAAGGGCAGGATCAGGATCGCGACCAGCTTGGATCTGATCTGCAGGTTCTGCAGCATCGTGACTCCTGGCAGTCGGGTGGTCAGACCGTGCCGAGCGGCTGGAGCCTGCTCGCGACGGGGATCTGGGGGTAATCGGCGTTGCTGACGAGCGCGAGGTCGAACGGGAAGTCGCGGCCCTGGCGCCACTGGCCGCCGACCAGCGGGGACCTGGCCACCATCGGCGGTAGGTCGCGGTCCTTGCCCCACGCCAGGTGGCCGACGACGGTCTGCATGTCGGTGGAGCGGATGGCGTCGACGATCGCCCGCGGGTCGCCCACACCCGCGCGCTTCAGCGCGGCAACGGCGACCTCGAAGGCGGCGTGCATCGGACCGAGCGGCTGGCTCCACTGCCGGTAGGTCTGCCTGGTGTAGTCGGCGGCGAGCTGCGCGCAGGTCTGGCCGGTCAGCGAAGAGCGAAACGGCCAGGTCGGGTGCCACCACACCTCGGTGGCCAGGCCGCTGGCGTTGGGCACCAGGACCTCGACGAACGCCGGGAACAGCAGGGCCTTGCCCACGGTGGCCACTACCGGGCGGTAGCCCCGGCGGTTCGCCTGGTTCCAGAAGGTCGCGAAGTCCGGCGGCTGGGGATTGCCGGTCAGGATCTCCGCTCCGCCGCCCACACAGGCCTGGATCTGCGCGTCGAAGTTGTCGTTCAGGTCCGGGAAGCGGGGCACCGGGGCGAACCGGTAGCCGCGCGGCTTGAACGCGCCGGGCAGCCCGCGCGCGGGATCGGCCCAGGCGTCTCCGTCGGCATTGAGCGCGAACAGGCCGGCGATCGTCTGGTCATTGTCGACCTGCTGCCACAGCCCGCCGAACACGCGGATGATGTCCTCCAGCCCCCAGAAGAAGTGGTAGGTCCACTGGAAGGGCCGCGGGTGGGCGGGGTCCTTCTGGCGGCCGAAGTACCACGGCTGCCAGGGAGCGCTGCTCGACAGGCACGGCACCTCGGCGTGCTCGCAGGCGTCGGCGACCGGGTTCACCGTCTCGGGCGCTCCCGCGACGACCATCAGGTCGATGCCGCCGTCGAGCAGATCGCGGGCGACCTCACCGGCGCGGTCGGGGTCCGAGGCGTTGTCGCGGACGCGAATCTCGACCGGGTGGGAGCCGCCGCCGATGCGCAGCCCGTCCTTCAGCTCCTGGCGGATCTGCTGGAACACGAAGGCGTCGGACTGCCCGAACCCGGCGAGGCTTCCGCTCCGCGACGACACCGCGCCGAAGCGGATCGGCCGCGAAGCCGCGGCACCGCGCCCGCGGGTGGTGCAGCCTGGCAGCGCCGCGAGCCCCGCCACGGCGGACAGCCCGCCCGCGACGCGCAGGAACCCGCGCCGGTCCACCCGCGACCCCCTGAGCCCCCGGAGGCCGCCGGGGCCTCCGCCGCCCGCTGCTGAGGTGCTGTCGGTCATGGCGACTGAAATCCCCTTCCCGGGAGGTGAAGACTATTGACCCCACTAGAGAGAGCGATCACTATCATTACTGCACCGAGCCAGACGAAGGGGGCGCTCATGCTGATCACCCGGCAACGGTCCATCGCACCGCCGCCACCGGCGTGCTGGTGCGGCCGCGCCTGGCAGGCCCACGACCAGCCCGCGGCGCCCACCGAGTCGCCGGCGCGCGAGGAGACGCCGGGCCACCAGTACGTGCCGGCGGACGGGATCGAGTCAGAAGCGTTCGACGCATGGTGATGCTCTCCCACACGAGCCAGCGCTGCGACGAGCATCGCTCCGGGCCCTTCGACGGGCTCGGGGACGACGGTGGCGACCAGGGGGAAGTGGTGATGCTGCCGCTACAGTTCGTCGTCGCGCCGGACTATGGCCGGTTCCACCCGGCGAGCCTGCCGTCCGCCACTAACGGCTCACTAACGGTGGCCCGCGGCACGCTCATCGGGGAGGTCCGCAACGGCTCCACCAGGCTGGCGATCCACAGCCCGTTCCCCGGCCAGGTGGACCTGTGGCTGGTCTGGGACGGGCAGATCGTGGCCCCGGGCCAGCCGCTGTGCAGCCTGCGCCTGCCCCCCGGCACGAGCGGAGCGCCCTGAGATGGCCACCGTCTGCGCGCCCGAGCTGGTCTGGCCGGACCACCTGATCCCCCAGGACGCGATGGTCCAGGCCGTCGCCGACCGCCGCCGGGGGCTCCCCCACCTGGACCGCGGCCTCCAGGTCATGCGCAACACCCAGGTCACCACCCGCCACATGCTCCGCTCACTGGACGACACCCTCGACGATCAGCAGAGCTTCGACGCCCGCAACCAGCTCTACGCCACCCACGCCGTCCAACTCGGCATCCAGGCCGGCGCTCGCGCGCTGGCCACCGCACGGGTCGACCCCATCGACGTCGACGCGCTGGTGGTCGTCTCCTGCACCGGCTACATGCTGCCCGGCCCCGACGCCCACATCGCCGCCCAGCTGGGTCTGCGGTCCACCGTCCGGCGCCTGCCCGTCCAGCAGCTGGGCTGCGCCGCCGGCGCCACCGCGCTGGCGCACGCCCACGACTTCCTCCGCGCCCACCCCTACCGGTTCGAGGACGGCCGCCCCACCAACGTGCTGGTGATCGCCGTCGAGCTGTGCTCGCTGTCCTACCAGCCGCAAGAGACCTCGATCTCGGACTTCATCAGCGCCGGGCTGTTCGGCGACGGCGCCGCCGCGGCGGTCGTCCGCGGCGACGACCAGGCCTCCGGCGTGCGGCTGGTCGCCAACCGCCAGCACCTGGTCCCCGGGTCCACCCAGGTCATCGCCGGGACCACCACCCAGCGTGGCTTCCACTTCGCCACCAACCCCAGGGTCCGCACCACCGTTCCCATGGTCATCCCCACCATCGAGCGCTTCCTTGGCCAGCACGGCGTCAAGACCGGCGACCTGGAGTTCCTGATCTGCCACACCGGCGGGCCCGCCGTCCTCCAAGCGGTGCAGCAGGGCCTGGGCCTGGACGCCGAGCTGCTGGACCTGTCCTGGCAGAGCCTGCGCGAGGTCGGCAACGTCTCCAGCGTGGTCGTCCTCGACGTGCTGCGCCGCACCATCGACCAGCAACACCCCCGCCACGACGCCACCGGGCTGGTCCTCGCCTTCGGGCCAGGGTTCACCACCGAGATGCTCCTCTGCACGTGGAACGAGCCATGAGACAGGCCGGGCCACCGCCTCGGTTTCCTCGGGCGCGACCACCCGAGCGAGCAACGCCACCCTCGCCACCCGGGCGATCCGCGTGAGACGGCATCATCTACAGATATCTTCCAACCCTTGACATAGCTCGTAATGCCGCCTACCGTTCCCGCTCGCGGCGGGACAGCTGTGCCGCGATCCAGCACAACCGATCTCGAAGAGCGAACGGGGAGCGCCATGGTGATCACGGGTGACCGGCGACGCGCGGCGGCGCAAGGACTCGGAAACGTAGTCGCGAGCCTGGTCGCGTCCGTGGCCCTGCTGGCGGCCGGCTGCGCCGGCAACTCCGCCTCCAGCACCAGCTCCGAGATCGTCGTCGGTGCGTCCATACCGCTGTCGGGCCCGCTGGCCGGCTTCGGCAGCTTCCAGCGCTGGGGCTACCAGCACGCGGTCGACGTGGTGAACCAAGCCGGCGGCGTGCGGGTCGGCGACGCCAAGCGCAAGGTGCGCCTGGTGCTGCTGGACGACAAGACCGATCCCAACACCACCTCGGCCAACACCGACACGCTGATCACTCGCAACCGGGTCACCGCGCTGCTCGGCTCGTGCACGCCGGCATTGGTCAACGCCGGCGGGGTCGTGGCCGACCGCAACCGGATCCCGATGGTCACCGGCTGCGCGCCGCTGGAGGCGTTCAAGAGCGTGAAGCGGTGGCAGTACGTCTGGGACGTGTTCTTCGACGAGCCGGACCTGGCCGAGGCCCCCTTCAAGACTCTGGAGGCGGCGGGGGTCCAGACCAACAGGAAGGTCGCGATCGTGCACGACAACGGGCCGGACGGCGCCGTCGTCGGGGGCCAGCTCTGGCCGGCGCTGGCGCGGCGCTACGGCTACACGGTCGCCTCGAACCAGTCCTTCCCCGTCGACAACACGCAGTTCAACTCGCTGATCTCCAACGCGAAGGCCACGGGCGCCGACGTGTTCCTCATCGACGCGGTCACCCCGCAGGCGGTGACCATCCGCAAGCAGATGGCCTCGGCCGGGTACGCGCCCAAGGTGATCGTGGCCGAGAAGGGCGCCGAGCCGGTGCAGTTCGCGCAGGCGGTCGGCGACCTCGGCGACGGCGTGATCGTGGGCGGCTACTGGGACGCTTCGTTCCCTTACCCGGGCGCGGCCCAGCTCCGGAAGGCGTTCGAGCTGCAGACGGGGCAGACGTATTCGCAGCACATCGCCGACAGCTACGCGGCCGCGCAGATCCTGCTCGACGCGATCGGCGCGGCGGGGTCCACGGACGCGGCCAGGATCAACCAGGCGATCGGCCGCACCGACAAGACCTACGTGGTCGGGCCGGTGAAGTTCGACGACCGGCACACCTCGAGGCTGCCCATCGCCGAGCTGCAATGGCAGGGTGGGCAGACCAAGGTCGTCTGGCCCCGCGAGCGCGCCACGGGCACTCTCCTGTTCCCCGTTCCCGGCTCCGGCGCGTAGCTTTTCCCCATTAGAGCAGCGTCAATACGCACGTCCTACGTCAAACACCGTGGTCCCCGGTGCAGAGAACGTCGTGCGGCTCGCTGGACACGGCCGTCCCGCGGCCTGTCAGGGCGCGCTGAGGAGCCGCGGGATGGGTGAGCGCGGGTGGGGGGTACTGTCAGAGGCCCATGAGGCTGCGCAGGTGGCGTGGCGGCGGGGAGCCGTGCGAGAGGAGCTCGTCATGGAGGTCGCGGTCGGTGCGGCCCGGGCTCGCGGCGCGGAGGTCGGCGGCAAGGTCGCTCACCTCGGTGTAGCCCACGAAGTAGGTCGAGAGCTGGGTCGAGCTGAGCAGGGCGCGGCGCCACTTGCCGGCGGCTTCGCCCTCCTCCTGGTGGCCCCGCTCCATCATGAGCCGCATGGCCTCGCCCTCGGTCATGCCGTGCGCGTGCACGCGGGCGTCCAGGATCGCGTTGATGATCATCCGGAGCTGCATCTTGAGCTGCTGCATCCGCAGCGCGTCACCCTGGTAGCCGTACTCGGCCGCTACCCGCTCGGCGTAGACCGCCCAGCCCTCCACCAGCGGCCCGCTCCACAGCGCGGCGCGCACCCTCGTCGGCGCGGTGAAACGCCGGGCGTGGGCGAGCTGGAGCGCGTGGCCCGGCATGGCCTCGTGCACGGTGAGGTTGTGGACCATGTGCGCGTTGTACTCGCGGTAGAAGGAGATCACGCGCTCCGGCGGCCAGTCTTCGGGGGTCGGCGACACGGCGAAGAAGGTGGGCAGCGGCGCCGGCTCCAGCGGCCCCGGCGGGTCGCAGTAGGCGACCGCCACGCCACGGTTGAACTCCGGCATCTGGATGATCTCGATGGGGTCGTCGTACACGGTGACCAGGTCCTGCTCGCGGACGAAGGCGGTCACCTCCTCCAACGCCCTCCGGCAGAGGCCGAGGATGGTGGCGTCGTCAGGCCGGTCCTCGGCGAGCCGGTCCAGCACCTTGCGCACGAGCTCGGGCCCGCCCGCCCCGCCGCCCTCGAGGCGCGAGGCCGTGCGCGCGATCTCCTCCTCGACCCTGAGCAGCTCGGACTCGGCTCTGGCGAGGATCTCGTCGGAGGTGGCGGCCGCGTCCAGCGTGTGGGCCAGCTTGCGGGCGAACCGCTCCGCTCCGATGCGCGGGTCGGGCCCGGGCCCTTCGAGGGAGTCGAGCTGGTCGGCGAGCCAGCGGCGGTGCTCCTCGACCGCCCGCAGCGCCGCGGGTCGCACCGCCTCGACCTCGGACCGCATGGCGGGCGCGGCCTCCAGCGCGGTGTCGACCTCCTGGCCGATGAGCGCGGCGGTGCCGGCGAACTGGCCGATCGCCGTCTCCAGGTGCACGCGCGGCATGTCGCGGAGCGTGCGGCGCGCCACATCAAGCGATTCCGGCACGGCCGCGAGGCGGCCGGTGAGGGAGCGCAACCGCTCGCCCAGCGGGGCGAAGTCGCGCGCGAGCAGGGTGTAGACCGCGCCGGCCGGGTTGGCGGCCAGCGGGCTCCACTCGTGCTCGCGCAGCACGTCCAGCTCGTAGCGCCGCGCCCGCAGCGCCGCGCCCAGGATCTCGGCGTCGACCCGGTTGCCGGGCAGCAGCGCCGCCAGGTCGAGCGCCTCCAGCTCGCGCAGGCGCGCGTCGAGCATGCGGCGCTCGTCGTCCAGCGCCGCCGGGCGCCCGTCGGGCAGGCGGTCGTCGAAGCGGTGGTCGCCCAGCTCGGTGGCCATGTCGGGGTGCAGGGCCAGCGCCTCGTCCAGGGCGGCCTCGGCCAGGCGATGGAAGCGCTCGTCCCCGGGACCCGGTGGCGTCGCTCGATCAGGTGGTGTCACGGCATTCGACCTCAATAGGAGCGTGGCAGACCCAGAGAGTGCTCGGCGATGTAGTTCAGGATCATCTCACGGCTGACGGGGGCGGTCCGCAGGACCCTGGTCATGCCCCACAGGTCAGCCAGGCCGTACTCCGTGGCGAAGCCGTTGCCGCCGTGCGCCTGGAGCGCGGCGTCCAGGGCGTGCAGGGCAGCCTCGGCCGCCGCGTACTTGGCCATGTTGGCGATCTCGCCGGCCTCGGGGCGGCCACGGTCGTGCGCCCAGGCGGCCTTCTGGGTGGCCAGCCGCGCCAGCTCGACCTCGATCTTGGCGCTCGCCAGCGGGTGGGCGACCCCCTGGTGGCTGCCGATCGGCGTGCCCCAGACCTGCCGGTGGCTCGCGTAGGCCGCCGCCTTGCCGAGCGCGTACCTGCCGATGCCGTTGGCACCCGCGGCACCGATGATCCGCTCCGGGTTGAGGCCCAGGAACACCTGGCGCAGGCCCTCGCCCTCGGTGCCGAGCAGACGGTCGCCCGGGACCCTGACGCCGTCGAAGAACAGCAGGAACTGCTTCTCCGGCGCGGCGATCTCCAGCGGGATCATGTTCCGCTCCAGGCCAGGAGCGTCGGTGTCCACGATGAACAGCGACAGGCGCCCGCGGCCGCTCGACGGGTCCGTGCCCGTCCTGGTGACCACCAGGATCGCGTCGGCCTCGTCCACCCCGGAGATGAAGTGCTTGGTGCCGCTGATGCTCCAGGCGTCGCCATCGCGGGTGGCGCTGGTGGACAGGCGGTGCGAGTTGGACCCTGCCTCGGGCTCGGTGATCGCGAACACCATCTTGCGCTCGCCGGTCGCCAGGCCGGGCAGCCAGCGTTCGCGCTGCTCCGGCGTGCCGAAGCGGGCCAGGATGGTGCCGCAGATCGCTGGCGAGACCATCAGCAGCATCAGCGGACAACCGTGAGCGGCCAGCTCCTCGGCGACGATCGCCAGCTCGGTGATGCCCATGCCCCCGCCGCCGTAGCGCTCGGGGATGCTCACGCCCAGGAACCCGGCGGCGCCGACGTCTCGCCACAGCTCCACAGAGTGGCCGCCGCTCTTGACCTTGTCGCTGAAGTAGTCGTGGCCGTACTTGGCGGCGATCCGGCCGACCGCCTCCCGGAGCATGGCCTGCTCCGGGGTGTCCGCGAAATCCATCCCAGCCCCTCTCGCTCCGATGCTCAGCGCCCCCTCCACACGGGCCGCCGCTTCTCGACGAACGCCCGCGGTCCCTCCTGAGCATCCTCGCTCTCGTAGACCGGCTCGAACAGGCGCCAGCCCTCGCCGAGCGCCTCGCGCAGGGTGCTGCCCATCGAGCGGTAGACCATCGCCTTGGCGGCGCGGACCGACAGCGGCGCGTTGGCCGCGACCGTGGCCGCCAGCCGGCCGGCCTCACGTCGCAGCGCTGGGGCGGGGACGACGGCGTTGACCAGGCCGACCTCCAGCGCCCGACCGGCGCCGATCGGCTGGGCGGTGAGCAGCAGCTCCATGGCGATCCGCGGCGGCACCAGCCAGGGCAGGGGCGCGGCCCAGGGCGCGCCGCGGCCCCAGCGCGCCTCGGCGATCGCGAAGGTGGCGTGCTCGGCGGCCACGCACAGGTCGCACATCTGCGCCAGCAGGAAGCCGCCGCCGTACGCGGCGCCGTTGACGGCGGCGATCACCGGCTTGGCGATCTCGATGTTGGCGCCGAGGTGGGGCGCCATGTCCGCCGGCGGGACCTGGAGGCCGAGCGACGCCATCTCCTTCAGGTCCGCTCCGGCGCAGAAGGCGGCGTCGCCGGCGCCGGTGAGCACCAGCACCCTGGCCAGCGGGTCCGCGTCGAAGCGGCGGAACCCGTCCCACAGGCCGGCGCCGACCGCCCGGTCGATGGCGTTGCGGCGCTCGGGCCGGTCGATGACCAGCCAGGCGACGCCGTCCTCGACGCTGTAGCGGACCGGGCCGTCCTCAGGCATCCGCGAGCTCCCCCTGCGCCACCGGCCACTCCGCCAGCACGGCCAGGACCGTTCCGGCCCCGACCTCCTGGCCCTCGGTGACCAGGACCTCGCCGACGACCCCGTCGTGGGGAGCGGCGACGCGGTGCTCGGTCTTCATGGCCTCCAGCACCACCAGGAGCGCGCCGGCCTCCACGCGGTCGCCCTGCCTGGCGGCGACCCGTCGTACGACGCCGGGCAGCGGGGCGACCAGCGAGCCGGCCGCCGCTGGCCCCGCCGGCGCCGGCTCCGGCAGCGGCGGCAGCTCCCGGAGCACGCTCGGGCCGAGCGGGCCGTCGACGTAGTGGACGTCCTCCACGCGCTGCACCTCCAGGCGGCGCAGCACCCCATCGGTCTCCAGCTCGACCAGCTCGGGACCGCAGGACCACAGGCGCACCTCACGGCGCTCGCCGTCCACCTCGACCCGGAGACCCTCGCGCGCCAGCCGGTAGCCGACCGAGATCCCCTCGAAGTCGGTCCGCTGGAGCTGGGAGGGGTTGTTGCGCCAGCCAGAGGGCAGGGTCGCGCCAGCGCGCCGTTCGGCCTGGGCGGCCAGGGCGGCCGCGACCGCGTTGAGCCAGCGCGACCCCTGGCCGCCCTCGGCTCGAGGCGCGCCGGGCCGGCCGGCCGCCTCGGTGCCGGCCAGGCCGCTGGCCACCTCACGCTCCAGGAACCCGGTGTCGAGCTGGCCGGCGAGGAACGCCGGGTGGCGCAGCACCCGCACCAGCAGCTCCCGGTTGGTCGGCGGGCCGTGCAGTCTGGCGCTCTCCAGCGCCGCCGCCAGCAGCCGCGCCGCCTCCACCCGGGTGGGAGCGTGCGCGATCACCTTGGCCAGCAGCGGGTCGTAGTGGGCATCGATCCTGGAGCCGTCCGTCACGCCCGCGTCGACCCGCAGACCGGGCCGGGCGTCGACGCGGAAGCGGTGCAGGGTCCCAGCGGCCGGCAGGAAGCCGCGAAGCGGATCCTCGGCGTACAGGCGCGCCTCGATGGCGTGGCCGTCCAGAGCCGCCGGGGCGGCGGGCAACGGCTCGCCCTCGGCGAGGCGGATCTGGAGCGCGACCAGGTCCCACCCGGTGACGCACTCGGTGACGGGGTGCTCGACCTGGAGCCGCGGGTTCATCTCCAGGAACCGCAGCTCGCCGTCGGCGAGCAGGAACTCGACGGTGGCCAGGCCGGTGCAGCCCACGGCGCGGCCGGCCGCGACCGCCAGCTCGCCGAGGCGCCTTCGCAGCGCATCGTCGACCGCCGGCGAGGGCGCTTCCTCGATCACCTTCTGGTGGCGCCTCTGGATCGAGCACTCCCGCTCGAACAGGGACATGACATGGCCGTGGGCGTCGCCGGCGATCTGCACCTCGACGTGGCGGGCGGGCTCCAGGTAGCGCTCCAGGAAGACCTCGCCGTCCCCGAACGCGGCCCCGGCCGCTCGGCGACCGGCGGACAGCGCCTCCTCCAGGTCCGCGGGGTCCTCGACCACCCGCATCCCGACCCCTCCGCCGCCGAAGACCGCCTTGACCATCATCGGGAAGCCGGCCTCCGCGCCCGGCAGGACGGGCACGCCCGCGGCGGCCACCAGGCGCTTGGCCTCCAGCTTGTTGCCCATCGCCTCCAGCGCCTCCGGGCTCGGCCCGATGAACGTGAGGTCGCGCTTGCGGCAGCGCTCGGCGAAATCGGCGCGCTCGGCCAGGAAGCCGTAGCCGGGATGGACCGCGTCCGCGCCGGTCCGCTCGGCGGCCGCCACGATCGCCTCGGCTCGCAGGTACGACTCGGCGGGAGTCGAGCCCCCCAGGGGCACGGCCTCGCCGGCCTCGGCCACGAACGGGGCGTCGCGGTCGGCGTCGGAGAACACCGCCACCGTGGCGATCCCGAGGTCCCGGCAGGTCCGCAGCACCCTTCGCGCGATCTCACCGCGGTTGGCGACCAGGACCTTGGTGATCGGCGCCGCCGCGCTCACATCCTGAACACCCCGTAGCGGTCCGTGCCCTTCACCTCCCCGGAATGGCAGGCCGACAGCGCGATGCCGAGCACCGTCCGGGTGTCGCGCGGGTCGATGACGCCGTCGTCGTACAGCAGGCCGGTGTTGAACAGCGGCCGTGACTCGGCCTCGATCTGATCCTCGACCGCCTGGCGCATCGCCTGGTCGGCGGCCTCGTCGAAGGAGCGGCCGGCCGCCCCGGCGGACTGGCGCGCCAGGATCGACATGACCCCGGCCAGCTGCTCGGGCCCCATCACCGCGGTCCTGCTCGCCGGCCAGGTGAACTCCAGGCGCGGGTCATAGGCGCGGCCGGCCATGCCGTAGCCGCCGGCGCCGTAGGAGGCGCCGAAGAGCACGGTGAGGTGCGGCACCGTGGAATTGGAGACGGCGTTGATCATCTTGGCGCCGTCCTTGATGATCCCCCGCTGCTCGTAGTCCTTGCCGACCATGTAGCCGGTGGTGTTCTGGAGGAAGACCAGCGGCAGGTCCGCCCGGTTGGCGAGCTGGATGAAGTGCGCGGCCTTGTTGGACTCCTCGCTGAACAGCACGCCATGGGCGTTGGCGAGCACGCCCACCGGGAAGCCGTGCACGGACACCCAGCCGGTCACCAGGTTGGCGCCGTAGAGCGGCTTCCACTCGTCCAGGCGCGAGCCGTCCACGATGCGGGCGAGGATCCCGCGCACGTCCGCCGATGCCTTCAGGTCCACGGGAGCCAGTCCCAGCAGCTCCTCAGGGTCATAGGCCGGGTCGTCGGCCAGCGCGGAGGGTCCAGGGCCGAGCTTGCGCCAGCGCAGGTTGGCGACCACCCGGCGCCCGAGCCGGAGGCAGTCGCGCTCGTCGGTGGCGAGCAGGTCCGCCAGCCCGGAGGTGCGGGCGTGCATCTCCGCCCCGCCCAGCTCCTCGTCGCCGGCCTCTTCGCCGGTGGCCATCTTGACCAGCGGCGGCCCGCCGAGGAACACCTTGGCCCGCTCCGCGACCATGACGGTGTGGTCCGACATGCCCGGAACGTAGGCACCGCCGGCCGTTGAGTTGCCGAACACCAGCGCCACCGTGGGGACGCCCGCGCGCGACAGCCGCGTCAGGTTGCGGAACACCGCCCCGCCGGGGATGAAGATCTCCGACTGGGTCGGCAGGTCGGCGCCTCCCGACTCGATGAGCTGGACCAGCGGGAGCCGGTTGCGCTCGGCGATCTCCATGGCCCGCAGGGTCTTGCGGAGGCCGAAGGGGTTGGTGGCCCCGCCCCGGACAGTGGGGTCGTTGGCCACGATCACGCACTCCACGCCCTCGACGGACCCGATGCCGGTGACCACGCTGGCGCCGACGTGGAAGTCGCTGCCCCAGGCGGCCAGCGGCGACAGCTCCAGGAACGGGGCGTCACGGTCGAGCAGCAGCTCGACCCGCTCCCTGGCCAGCAGCTTGCCGCGGGCCCGGTGCCTGGCCACGTAGCGCTCGCCCCCGCCAGCCCTGGCGAGCGCCAGCTGCTCCTCGATCTCGGCGAGCAGCCGCAGGTTGGCGCTCCGGTTCTCGCGGTAGGCCGTCGCGGCGGTGTCGACCCGGCTGACCAGCACACTCATCGTTACGCTAGGTAACCACGCCGGCCCGACCCGGTCCAGGACAGCCCAGACCGCGGCGACGCGGGCTACGAATTGCTCACTGGCCTTGATTTTCGCGGAAGCCCGCTGGGTTGAGAAACCGCGGCTGGCTTGGCATCGCCACGGTGGGTTTGCGCCTTGGCGTTGCATTCCGCGGCCGGGGGGGCCAGGCCGCCGGTGGTGGCGATCCAGCACCGCTGGAAGCCGAGGCTCGACCCGAGGACGTCCCTCGGGTCGTTGCCTGTCCTGTTCGCCCGACAGGCTCGGTCGTCGCTGTCAGGAGCTGAAGTTCGCGATCGCCGAGGCACAGCCGACGCCCTGAATCCAAACGTTCTGAATCCCGGCGATATCGGGTGCAATGTCGTCGTCGGAGACGATCATCTGCGCGGTGAAGGACTCGTCGATACCGTCACCGGCGCGGTAGAAGTCTGCCAGGAGCACGACCGTGTTCTCATCGGTGGTTGCGGTCTTCAGGGGCTCCGCCGCTGCCCCCGTGCACTTGAAGGTCGTGCTCGCCCGCAGTTCGACCGTGTCCCAACGAACGCCTTCGCCGGTGAGACAGCCGGCCAGCGGGCCCTGGCCGACGTCGCTGGTGCATCGAAAGCCGCCAGCCGACTTGACGAAGCCCGTCCCGGGGTTGTACGAGCCGCCGCCCGTGAGCGAGGCGGCACCGGTTGGGAACCCGCTGATGTTCCTCGCGTTGAAGCCGAAGCCGATGTTGCCGGGTGCCGCCGACGCGGGCGCCGCAATCAGGAGAACGGCCGCTGCCAGCACCGCCGGCACGAGCGCAATCACTTTCTTCATCTTCCAAGCCCTCCCGCCCTGTCACAGGGGAATCGGTGGCTCACACCACCAGACGCAGCGCCTGCTGCGCCCGCGAAGTCAGCTTCTGAACATCGAGCACGAGCGTCTGTCCAAACAGACAGGAGAACGCGCCGACCGGTTGCCTCGTGGTAGCTCACGATGAGGGCGCCGCTGTCGTTGACGCTGCTGCTCACCTCGAAAGTGCGCGCCGGATGTCGCAAAGGCAGCACTCGTCAGCATGACCCCGGCGACAGCGAAAGACATGCAGTCCCCCCTTGTGCTGGCCTGTTGCTTGTCGCCCATGACCGCGCACGAGCCACCTCAGTCCCGACCGCTCCGGCGTTATAGCACGATGCCCGCACTTGCGCATACGCAGTTCGTAAGGAGTTCTTCGTAAATTCGTGGAGTCCGATTCTCCAGCACTATGAAGAAGTCTCACTCCTCATGGTTGCATCCAAAGCCGACAGACGACTTCACGAAATGCCGAGGCTGATGCCTTTTCCGCTCACCGATAGGGCTGGAACGCTTCACCGTCGAAGCTGTCCACGGTGGCGAAGTCGGCGACCGGCCGGCGGGTCAAGCGGGTGGGAAGCGTCTCACCCGGCCAGCCCACTCCCAGATGCGCCGCCATGGCGACACCGTCCGGGATGCGCAGGAGTTGCCTGACCTCCGCCTCCACCGGGACCAGAACCGTGCTCAGGGTGGTCCCCAGCCCAGCTGCTCGCAGGCCGAGCATGAGGTTCTGGACGAATGGGTAGATCGACGCACCGCCGATGTGGTGGCTGGCGTCGAGGGCCTCGATCCTGGTCGTGAGCGCCGCTCGCTCGACGAGGACCACCAGGTGCACCGGAACCTCCTCCAGATGATCGGCGTAATGGTCGGGCGCGGGTGGCTGTCCAGGTGGAGTGAACAGCGGAGCGTGATATGAGTACCAGCTCCTGCGGTAAAGCTCCCGCAGCTGGACCCGCACCTCGGGATCACGCACCACGATCACGTGCCAGCCTTGGCGGTTGTTTCCGCTGGGCGCGAAACGGGCATTGTCCAGCACGCGGTAGACCACCTCATCGGGGACCGGGTCGGACTTCAACCGGCGGGTGCTCCCTGCCATGCGCATGACCTGGGTCAGCTCCATCGCCGAAGTATCGCACCCGCCGCGGCTTCATGGTCGCCGGGCGGCTTGCCGTCGGTGGCGGCAGGTGCGGGCGGTGGTCAGCCCCACACCTCATGGGCGGTCTCGACGATGCGGCGGAGCTTGGCGACCTCCTGGTCGTAGCTGAGCAGGTTGCCCTCGACCGTGGAGGAGAAGCCGCACTGCGGCGAGAGGCAGAGCTGCTCGAGCGGCACGAAGCGGCTGGCCTCGTCGATGCGCCGCTTGAGCTCGTCCTTGGATTCGAGCTCGCCCCGCTTGGTGGTGACCAGCCCGAGCACGACCATCTTCCCCTTGGGGACGAAGCGCAGCGGCTCGAAGCCGCCGGAGCGGGCGTCGTCGTACTCGAGGAAGAACCCGTCGACCCCGAGCTGGTTGAACAGCGCCTCGGCGACGAAGTCGTAGCTGCCCTCGGCCGCCCACGAGGACCGGAAGTTGCCCCGGCACAGGTGGGCGGTGACTGTCATGCCCTCCGGCCTGCCGGCCAGCGCGGCGTTGATCTGGCGGATGTAGCGCAGGTGCAGATGCTCGGCGTCGTCGCCACGCTCGGCGATCGCCCGCCGCTGCTCCGGGTCGTTCAGGTACGCCAGACTCGTGTCATCGAACTGCAGGTAACCGCACCCCAGCTCGCCGACGCGCCGGACCTGCTCGGCGTAGGCGGCGCTGAGGTCGCTCCAGAACTCCTCGATGTCGCCGTACACGGCCGGGTCGATCGCGGCGGGACCGCCGCGGTAGTGCACCATGCTGGGCGACGGGATGGTCAGCTTGGGCGTCGCGCCGGTCTTCTCGGTCAGCGCCTTGAGGGCCTGGAAGTCGTCGCCGAAGATGGTGCGGTCGAGCCGCACCTTCTCGTGGACCTTGAGCGCCGCGGTGGTGAACTCGAGGGTTCCGTCCTGGTTGAAGAACTGGACCCTGAGGTTCTCGTCCTTGGCGCTGCCGATGCCGCCGAGCTGGTAGATGAAGTCCATGTGCCAGGTGGTGCGGCGGAACTCGCCGTCGGTGGCCGACTGGAGCCCGACGTCGCGCTGCATCTGGACCGCCGAGGCGATGGCGGTGTCCTCGACCGTGCGCAGCTCCTCGGCGCCGATCCGGCCGGCGGCGCGATCCTCGCGGGCCCGCAGCAGCTCGGGCGGGCGCAGCAGGCTCCCCACGTGGTCTGCCCGAAACGGCGGTGTCGTGCGAGGCATGGTCCTCCTTCGACTCGGCCCCCCGTCCGGCGATGGTCGTCGACCCCGATCCTATCCCTCACATCAGCAGCCAGCCGCCGTCCACCGGCAGGTTCACGCCGGTCACCGAGGGGTTCTCCAGCAGGAAGACGACCGCGCCGACGACGTCGCGCATGCTGACCAGCCGGCCGATGGGAGTGCGGGAGCGGAAGGCCTCCAGCACGGCCTCCGGCTTCTGGCTCCAGTAGGGGCTGTCGCCGACGATCGCCGGGTGGACGGCGTTCACGCGGATCGGGGCCAGCTCGACCGCCAGCGTGTGGACCATCGTGTGGATGCCGCCGTTGACGGTCGTGACCGTGGTCGAGCCGGCGTAGGGCCGGTCCTTGGCCAGGCCGCCGAACAGCACCACCGAGCTCGACTCCCCCATCCGGTCCAGGAGCGCGTGGACGACCTCCGTGTAGCCGACCAGCTTGAGGGTCGCCAGACGGATGGCCCTGGCGACGTCGTAGTCGCGCGCGGTGTTCTCGTCCCGCTCGATCGCCGCGATCACCAGGTGCTCGACCCGGTCCACGCTTCGGAGCCTGGTGGCGATCGTCTCCGGCTCGGTCAGGTCCAGGCCGATGCCGACGGTCCGACCGCCGATCCCAGCGGCCACGGCCGTGGCCCGCTGGGCGTCGCGGCCCGAGACGACCACGTCGTGCCCCTGGCCGGCGTAGTGGCGGGCGACCTCGCGGCCGATCCCCGAGGTGCCGCCGATCACGACCACGGCTCCCTCCGCCATCGGTCAAGCTCCCTTCGCGTCGCGGGCCGAGCGCTGGAGGTCCAGTGCTTCGTGCAGGTAGTCCCAGTCCCTGGTGAACCGGTAGGAGTGCCGCGCCGGCGGCTGCGGCGCCTGCGTCTCCAGCCACCGCACTGGCCGCTCCGCCGGGTTCGAGAACCCGTGCACGCAGCCGGCGCCCGCCCAGGCGACATCGCCGGCGACCAGGCGGTGCCGTTCGCCGTCGAAGCTGGCGTCGACCTCGCCCTCCAGGATCATGTAGGTCTCCTCGAAGGGATGGTCGTGCGTCCCGGCGACGCCCCGTGGTTCGTACTGGACCATGAACATGGTCTGGAGGTTCGCCCCGAGGTCGCTGTCGACCATCATCTTCACCGAGATCCCGCTGTAGACCAGCAGGGCGGTGCGCATGCTCGCGGAGACCGCCAGCAGGTCCTGCGTCTGCTTGCCCGGCTCCATGTTCGCCGGCTCGATGTGGCCGAACGAGCGGGTCCTGGGGTCGCGGGCGTCCACCGGCAGCGGTGGGAAGCCGGCCTCCGGCAGGGGCGGCACGAACCAGGTGTCGCCGCCGAACCGCTCCCGTGGCTGCGGCGCCAGCATTTCGGCCCAGCGCGCCACCACGCCGCCCTGGTTCGACCAGGCGTGCGGGACTCCTACGGGCAGCAGGCCGTAGTCCCCGGCGCGCAGCAGGAACGACCCTTCGCTGCTGGAGACCACCGCCTCGCCCTCCAGCACATGGACGCTCTCCTCGTAGGAGTGGACGTGCGCCGCCACAAAGCCGCCCGGCTCCAGCGCGCACACGCCGAAGCCCGTGTGCACCGCGGCGGACGACTCGTCCACCACGGACCAGCGGCCGAAGCCCTGGCAGTGGCCGGCCCAGCCTTCGGGCACGGCCGGGGCGGCCTGGTCGGCCCGGCGGATGAGGAACCTCGAGCTCATGCTCCCTGGCTCTGCTTCTCCTGGACCCGCGCGAGCAGGTGGTCGCGGGAGGCCTCCACCAGGCGGCGGGCGCCGGCGACGTCGGCCAGCAGCTTCCCGTCGCGCTTGCGGACCTGGCCGTCGATGATCACGGTGTCGACGTTGGAGACGTCGGCGCACAGCGTCACGGCCGCCACCGGGTCGATGATCGGCGCCACGTTGAGCGCCCCGCCGTCGATCACCACGACGTCGGCCTTCTTGCCCGGCGTGAGCGAGCCGGTCCTGGCCTCGAGCCCGGCGACGCGGGCACCGTTGATCGTGGCCATCTCCAGCATCTGGCGAGCGGTCAGCATGGTCTCGGGGACCTCGGTGTTGGCCGCCCAGGCGATCTCGTTGACCCTGGCCCGCTCGCAGCCGAAGGCGGCGCGGATCTGGGTGAACATGTCGCCCGGCGCGGTGGTGACGACGTCGATGGACAAGCTCGGCCGCAGCCCGTACGCGACGGCCTTCATCACCGGCGGCCAGCCGTGGCCCATCTGCGCCTCGATCTGCGGCGCGATCGAGATGGTGCCGCCGGTGTCGGCTACCAGCTGCCACTCCTCGTCGCTGAAGTAGCAGCAGTGGATGTAGGTGGTGTCGGGACCGAGCAGGTCGAGCCGCTGGAGCGCCTTGATCATGCCGAAGCGGCCGGCCAGGCGGCCCATGGCGACGTGGACGGTGATCGGGATGCCGACCTCGCGGGCGAGCCCCCACTCCGCCCGGACCACGTCGTCGATGCAGAACCCCGTGCCCCGGGTCGCCAAGGCCATCGTCAGCAAGCCGTCGTCGGACGAGAAGTAGGTCTCGCGTACCCGCCGGACGTCGTCGGCCGGGATCGCGATCTTGCTCCCATTCCAGTAGTCGGCCAGCGAGGTGTTGGCGCTCCCGTAGGCGTACTGGGCGCGGATTCCCGCCTCCTGGAGCCCGCGGATGCCGGCGTCGGGGTGCTCGGGGGTATTGTTGATGTGCGACCAGTCCACCAGCGTGGTGATGCCGGCGTTGATGCACTCCAGCGCCCCGGCGAGGTTGCTGGCGTAGACGTCCTCCGGCCGGTACACCGGCGCGAACGTGTCGAGGACCTCGACGAAGTAGTCGTCGAGGGTCGCGTTGGGTGCGCAGCCGCGGATGGCCGCCTCCCAAGTGTGCCGATGGGTGTCGACGAACCCGGGGATCACGATGTGACCGCTGAGGTCGATCACATCGGCGTCGGCGTCGAGCTGGGGCGCCACCGCCGCGATCGTGTCGCCCTCGATCAGGACGTCCCCGGTTACCAGGTCGCCGAGCTCGGGATCCATCGACAGTACGTGCCCACCACGAAGCAGCAGCCGGTCGCCCATGGCCAGCCCCTTTCGTCGAGAACAGCCAGAATGTGACGTCAAGCGAGAGATTACGCGCGTCCGTTCAGGTTGAACAGTCGCGTTGCGGCAGGGGCCGGCGCCGGCCCCTTCATGGAGCCTCGGTACGGTTGCGGTGCGATTCGGCCTCGCGAACGGTGGGCAGCGGCCCGTCCAGCGCCCAGTAGCGGTGCCCGGCGATCAGCAGCTCCTCGGCCGGGAACTTGGTGATGATCTCGCAGCCGTTGTCGGTGACGACGACCTCCTCCTCGATCCGCGCCGCCGACCACCCGTCCGCCGCGGGCCAGTAGGTCTCCAGCGCGAACACCATGCCGGTCTCGAGGACTTCGGGATGGTCCAGCGACACCAGGCGGCTGAAGATCGGCTTCTCCCAGATGGACAGTCCCACGCCATGGCCGTACTGCAGCGCGAAGGCGGCCTCCTCGCCGGGGAAGCCGAACTCGGTCGCACGCGGCCACACCGAGACGATGTCCGCGGTGGTGGCGCCGGGCTTGACCAGCATGATCGCCGCGTCCATGTAGTCGCGGCAGCGGCGGTAGGCGTCGCGCATCGCCCTGGACGCGCTGCCCACCGCAAAGGTCCGGTAGTAGCAGGTCCGGTAGCCGTTGAAGCTGTGCAGGATGTCGAAGAAGGCAGGGTCTCCCGGCCGCAGGATGCGGTCGGAGTAGACGTGCGGGTGCGGCGAGCAGCGCTCGCCGGAGATGGCGTTGACGCCCTCGACGTGCTCGGAGCCCAGGTCGTAGAGCACCTTGCTGACCAGCCCGACGCACTCGTTCTCGCGCACCCCCGGCCGCAGGAAGCCGTACAGCTCCTCGTAGGCGGCGTCCACCAGGGTGCACGCGGTCGCCAGCAGGCCGATCTCGTCGGCGGTCTTGATGCGCCTGGCCTCCAGAAAGACCTGCTGCCCGTCGACGACCTGCAGGCCGGCGGCCTGGAGGGCGGCCAGCACCGGCATCTCGACGACGTCGACGCCGAGCGGCTCACCGAGCAGGCCGCGCTCCTCCAGCTCGCGGTGGATCTTGCGGGCGACCTCCTCGGCGATGCCGGCCGCCGGGTTGAAGGCGCCGCGCAGGGTGGAGATGCCGGCGCGGGCGCGTCCCTGCTCGGGATCGTCGGTCCGGCCCTCCAGCCACGGGTTGTAGATCTGGTGGTGGCGGGCTGCCGAGCCGAAGTCCCAGACGATCGGCTTGCCACCACGCGGCAGCAGGGCGAAGCGGATGAGCTTGTCCATCGCCCAGGTGCCGATGTGCGTGGAGGTCATGTAGCGGATGTTGTGGAAGTCGAAGGTGAGCAAAGCTCCCAGCTCCGACCGCTCCAGCGCCGCCTCCAAGCGCGCCAGCCGCTCGCGACGCAGCCGGTCGAAGTCGACGCGCTCCTCCCAGTCGACGGCGTTCGGCCCGTACGTGCGGATGCCCATGGACCCTCGTTTCTCCGGCTGTTCAGCACAACTTACGAAGCGCCGGGTTGGGGCGTCAAGCAGCGCTGATCATGGGAGCGCCCAGCCTCAGCGGGTGTGGCGGCCGAGGACGAGCCAGATCGCGAACGCCGCCTCGTCCTCGCGGTTGCTCAGCCGGTGCGGGGTGGTCGCCGGGAAGCTGATCGAGTCGCCGGCCGACAGCTCGTGCGCTTCGAAGCCGACCTCGACCAGCAGACGGCCGGACAGCACGTAGCCGAACTCCTGGCCGGCGTGGCGCATGAACGCACCGTCCCTGGACGAGCACGCACCGGGCTGGTAGGTCACGTGCAGGAACTCGACGCCCGGGAGCGACCCCGAGGTGAGCCGCCGCCACTCCACACCGGAATCCAGTTGCAGGACCTCGTGCTCGCCGCCGCGCTGCACCGAGAGGAAGCCCTCGATCTCGGGCCTGCGCGAGACCACGACCGCTCCCTCCGGAGCCGCCCTCGGCCCGATGGGCGGGGCGTCGCCGCCCGGAGGCTGGGCGCCGGCGAGCAGGCCGTCCAGGGAGGTGTTCAGCAGGTTGACGATGTCGAAGAGCTTGCTGACCGAAGGCTGCGCCTTGCCGGTCTCGATCTGCGACAGCGCGCTCGGGCTCACCCCGAGCCGGCGGGCCATCTCGCGCAGGGACATCCCCTGCCGCAGACGCTCCGCGCGCAGCCGAGCGCCGAGGTCCAGTGCGCGGACACCTGTCGAGGGGCTCTCGTCGCGCCCATGCTCGGTTGCGTCCATGACCGTACTGTACAGTCCGGATGCACACCCTGACTCAGGGAAGACGCCAGAAACGCGGGCTACGGGCTAGGGCCCGGCGGCGGCTGGCCGCGGGGGGGGTCCTCCTGGCCGTGCTGGAGCCCCCCGCGCGCGATGACGTCGCGGTACCAGCGGGCGCTGTCCTTGAGGACCCGGCGCTGGGTCGGGAAGTCGACGTACACCAGTCCGAAGCGCTTGGAGAAGCCCTCGCGCCACTCGAAGTTGTCGAGCAGCGACCAGACGAAGTAGCCACGCAGGTCGACGCCCTGCTCCAGCGCCCTGTGGGCGGCGCGGAAGTGCCCTTCGAGGAACTGGATGCGTTCCGGGTCGTGGACGTCGCCCTCCGGGTCGGCGTAGTCGTCGAACGCGGCCCCGTTCTCGGTCACCACCAGCGGCACCGGCCGGTACGACCGGTGCAGCCAGGTGAGCAGGTCGAGCAGGCCGCCCGCGTCCACCGACCAGCCGTTGGCGGTGCGGGGACCGTCCTGCTGCACGATCCGGACGCCGGAGACGCCCGGGAACTGCGCCTCGAGGTCCGGGTCGCCCTGGACGCCCGGCCCGGCCGCGACCATGTGCGGCTGGTAGTAGTTGACGCCCAGCACGTCGATCGGCGCGGCGATGACCGCCTCGTCGCTCGGCCGCAGGTGCGCCAGCCCGCTGATCGGCTCGATGTCGGCGAGCACGTCGCCGGGGTAGGCCCCGCGCAGGACCGGGTCCAGGAACAGGCGGTTCTGGATGCCGTCGATCCGCCGGACCGCCTCGGCGCTCTCCGCCGACTCCGTGAAGGGCCGCACCGGATAGAGGTTCAGGGTGATCCCGAGCTGGTTGCCCGGGGAGATCGCGCGCATCGCCTCCATCGCCAGGCCGTGACCGAGCAGGAGGTGGTGCGCGGCGCGGATCGCCAGCGCCCCGTCGCGGCGGCCGGGTGCGTGCCGGCCGCTGCCGTAGCCGAGAAACGCCGCGCAGAACGGCTCGTTGTGGGTCGTCCAGTACCGAACGCGGTCGTGCAGCGCCTGGTAGACCAGCCGCGCGTAGTCGGCGAAGCGCTCGGCCGTGTCCCGGTCGGGCCAGCCGCCGGCGTCCTCCAGCGCCTGTGGCAGGTCCCAGTGGTACAGCGTGAGCCATGGCTCGATGCCGACCTCGAGCAGGCGGTCGACCAGCCGCCGGTAGAAGTCCAGTCCGCGCTGGTTGGCCGGACCGCGCCCCCGCGGCTGGACCCGTGGCCAGGCGACCGAGAACCGGTAGGCGCGCAGCCCCAGCTCGGCCATGAGCTGCACGTCCTCGCGGTACCGGTGGTAGTGGTCGGCGGCACGATCGCCATTGTCGTCGTTGTGCACCCGGCCAGGGGTGTGGCTGAAGGTGTCCCAGATCGACGGCCCGCGCCCGCCCTCGGCGGCGGCTCCCTCGATCTGGTAGGCCGAGGTCGCCGTGCCCCACAGGAACTTCGGCGGGAACCCGAGGGTGGCCCCCTCCTCCAGCGTGGCTTGTGGACCGGGCTGGTCGTGCTCGCCCACGAGCCGTGACAGGTCAGTTGTCATCCGGTCATCCCTTGATCGCTCCCTGCATGATCCCTCCGACGATTTGCCTTCCCAGCAGGAGGAAGACCGCCACCAGCGGCAGTGTCCCGATGAGGGTGCCGGCCATGATGATGGAGTGGTCCGGCACGTAGCCTTGGCCGAGGCCGAGCAGTGCGACCTGGACGGTCGGGTTGTCCTGGGTCAGGGCGATGATCGGCCAGAAGAAGTCGTTCCATGCCTGCATGAAGGTGAGCATGCCGAGCACGGCCATGGCCGGGCGGGCGATCGGCAGCACGATGCGCCAGAAGATGCGCATCGTCGACGCGCCGTCGACCCGTCCGGCCTCCAGCAGCTCGGTCGGCAGGGCCTCGCTGAGGTACTGGCGCATGAAGAAGACGCCGAACCCGCTGACCAGCGTCGGCAGGATCACCGCCTGGAGCTGGTTCACCCAGTGCAGCTTCGCGATGAGCATGAACAGCGGGATGATCCCCAGCTGTGGCGGCACCATCAGGGTCCCGATGGTGACCAGCAGCAGGGCGTTGCGGCCCCGGAAGCGCAGCTTCGCGAAGGCGAACCCGGCCAGGGTGCAGAACAGCACGGTGCCCAGCGCGATGCTGCCCGACACGATCGTCGAGTTCAGCACCGCCTTGGCCATGTTGACCTGTGTGAGCGCCTTGTGAAGGTTCGAGGCAAGGTTGCCGCCGGGCAGCAGCGGCGGCGGCACGCTGGCGATCTCCGCGTTGGAGGTCGAGGCCGCCACGATCGTCCAGTAGAAGGGGAAGACGGAGAGGATCACCACGACGGCCAGGAGCACGTAGGTGACCGGGCCGCCCCGCATGAAGCCGACCTGGCCCCTGTCCGCACCGGTGCGGTCGCGGCGGCGGGGCGTCAGGGTGCGTGGCGGGATCGTGGTGACGCTCATGGGATGATCGCGCTCCCGGTCATGAGGCCGAGCGGATTCGGCGGGCCAGCAGGGTGTTGACGATCACGAGGACGAGGATGATCAGGAACATGGCCCAGGCCACCGCGGCCGCGCGGCCGAGGTGGAAGTTGTACCAGCCCTGGTCGTACAGGTAGAGGCCGAGGGTCTGGTACTGGTGGTTGACCCCGCCCACGTGGCCGCTGACACCGCCGAACAGCAGCGGCTCCCCGAAGAGCTGGGTCGCACCGATGGTGGAAACGACCACGGTGAAGACGATGGCCGGCCGCAGCGACGGGATGGTGACGTGGCGGAAGAGCTGCCAGCGGCCGGCGCCGTCGACAGCCGCCGCCGCGTACAGGTCACCGGGGATGGCCTGCATCGCGGCCAGGTAGATCAGGGCGTTGTAGCCGGTCCACCGCCAGGTCACGATCGCCGAGATGGCGATCTGCGATGACCACTTCCCGCTCTCCCAGTCGATGTTGTGGACGCCGAGGTGGCCGAGCGCCCAGTTGATGAAGCCGTAGTCCCGACCGAACAGTTGCGCGAACACGATCGCGGCCGCGGCGGTCGAGGTCACGTAGGGCATCAGCACGCTGACCCGGAACAGCGTGCGGCCGCGGAGGCGGTAGTTCAGCACCTGGGCGAGGCCGAGCGCCATCAACAGCTGCGGCAGCGTGGAGAGCACGCCGAGCGTGAAGGTGTTGCGCAGCGCGTTCCAGAAGAACTGGTCGTGCAGCAGCCTGGTGTAGTTGGCCAGCCCGACCCAGGTCTGCTGCTCCGGGGCGCCGAGATCGACGCTGTGCATGGAGACGTAGGCGGTGTAGAGCAGGGGGAAGAGCCCGAAGGCGGAGAACAGGACGAAGAACGGCGCGATATACGCGTAGGGCGAGGCCTTGACGTCCAGCCGGTACAGCCACGTCCGCCACGCCTGCCGGCGGGACGGCGCCGCCAGGGGCGAGGCCGGCGGAGCGCTGCTGCCGTTGACTGGTGCCGGGGTGGAGACGGCCATGGTCGCCGATCCTTGTCCTTCAGGTGCCCGCCAGGCTCGAGCTCCCGACTCGGCCGCCGGTGGATCCGCCGCCGGGCCGGGCGGACCCCACCGGCGGGCCGAGGTTCGGGAGATGGATCAGGAGTCGAGGGCGTTCTTGATGTCGGCCAGGAACCGCTTGTAGGACTCGTCAGGGCTCATGCCCTGCTGCTCCACGCGCAGGATGGCGGTGCTGAAGGTGTCCTTGATGACGCCGTCCTTGGGCCCGAGGACCGCCACCGGCAGGTTCTTGGCGGAGTCGCCGAAGATCTGCCCGATCGGCGCGTTGTTGAAGTACTTGTTGGTCGCGCTGGCCACCTGCGGGTCGGCGATGGCCTTGGTGCTGGACGGGAAGCTGCCCTGCTTGAGGAACAGCTTGACCTGCTGCTCGGGCGCTGTCAGCCATTTGGCCAGGTCGACCGCCTGGGGGATGTGCTTGGAGACCGTGGGAACGGCCAGGTAGGAGCCGCCCCAGTTGCCGGTGCCGCCGGGGGCGGCGGTGACGTCCCACTTGCCGGCGCCCTTGCCGCCGGCCTGGCCCTGGATGTAGCCGATCATCCAGGAGGGGGCGGCGATGGTGGCGAAGGCGCCGGTCGAGAACGCCTGGTTCCAGGCAGGGTCGAACTGCTTGAGCTTGGCGGTCTCCTTGGCCTGGACCGCCTGCATCGCCAGGTTCCAGGCATCCTTCACCAGCGGGTTGGTGTCGTAGATCGGCTTGCCGCTCTGGTCGTAGTACTGGTTGGGCGAGGCGCCGACCATAGCGTTGAACATGCCGGAGGCGCTGTCCATGAACGCCGAGCCCGCCGGCGCCTGGGCCATGTAGGTCTGGCCTGCCTTGACGTAGTCGCTCCAGGTCGGCCAGAGCTTGGCGACCTGGTCGCGGTCGGTCGGCAACCCGGCCTTCTTGAAGAGGTCCGTGCGGTAGGCCATGGCCATGGGGCCCACGTCGGTGCCGAGCCCGATCGTCCTGCCTTCGCCGGTGGTCGCCTCCTGCCACTTCCAGGGGAAGAAGCTGTCCTTGAGCGCGGCCCCGCCGTAATCGTTGAAGTTCACGAACTTGTCCGAGCGCGTCTGGACGATCTCGGCGATGCGGCCGACCTCGATGCCCTGGATGTCACCGAGCCCGCTCCCCGCCGCCAGATGGGTCTGGAGCGCCTGGTAGTAGTTCTGCTCCTGCTCGACGCTGTTGAAGGAGATCTTCACGTTGGGGTGGAGCCGCTGGTACTCGTCGAAGAGCCCTGCCTCCTTGTAGCCGAAGGTGCCGAAGAGGTTGACCTGCAGGGTGACCGGCTCGTTGCCGCTGGTGCTCGACTTGGTGGAGCTGCCAGAGCTACACGCGGTAGCCAGAAGAGCGACGGCGGCGAGCACTCCGATGAAGCTGCTCACCCTCCTTGGTGCACTGCGCATGCGTGCCTCCCCTGTGGAGAAGGGACCAGGTAGATGCCGGTTGCCGCGCGGGCATGAGAGCGCTCTCACACAATGATTGCCTGGCAGAACCATGTCAAGGTCCCAAACTGGTCCGAATTTTCGAGGGTCCTACGACCGTGTGCGAGAGCGCGTGCCCTTCCGGCGGCCCGGCGAGGCGACGGAGGAGGCACGCACGATCAGCTCCGTGCCGAGGATCAGGTGCTGGGAGCGCTGATCGCCGCTGGAGATCATCTGGAGCAGCAGGCGCGTCATCTCGCGGCCCATCAGCTCGGTCGGCTGGCGGATGGTGCTGAGCGGCGGGTTGGCGGTGAGCCCGAGCGGCGAGTCGTCGAACCCGACCACGGCCACGTCGTCGGGCACGCGGCGGCCATGAGCGCGCAGCACGCTCATGGCGCCGAGTGCCATCAGCTCGGAGGTCACGAACACGGCGTCGATGTCCGGCCGCCGCTCCAGCAGGTCGTGCATGGCCGCCTGGCCGCCTTCGAAGGTGAAGTCACCGACCTCCTCGAGCTCCGGGCAGGTGTCGCGCCCGGCCGCGAGCAGCCCCTGCCGGTAGCCCTCCAGCCGGTCGATACCAGGCGCCATGTCCTGCGGACCGGCCACCGTGGCGATCAGCTGGCGTCCCTGCTCGATGAGGTGGGCCACGGCCTGCACCGCGCCGTACCGGTTGTCGGCGTCGACGTAGGACAGGTCGGCGGCGGCCAGCGGGCGACCGCAGAGCACCACCGGGATCCCGTGGCGCCTGAGGCCGAGCGGCAGGACGTCGTGGCCGTGCAGCGACACCAGCAGCACCCCGTCGACGTGCCCGCCACCGAGATAGTCGGCCAGCCGGGCCTCGTCGTTGCTGGACTGGGGCATGAACAGCACCAGCTGCACGCCAGGCTCGGCGAGCCCCTCGGCGACGCCCCTCACCAGCCGCGGGAAGAACGGGTCGTTGAAGAACTGCGCTGTGGGCTCGGGGATCACCAGCCCGATGGAGTCGTTGCGGCGGGTGACCAGGCTCCGGGCGGCGCGGTTGGGCACATAGCCGAGGCGGGCGGCGGCCCGCTCCACGGCCACCCTGGTCTCGCGCGAGACCCGTGGCTTGCCGTTGATCACCCGTGACACGGTCGCGCGCGACACCCCGGCGAGCTCTGCCACCTCCTCCAGCGTGGCTCGGTCGCGAGGCGCCACCGACCATCCATTCCCTGTCGCCATCGCCACCCCCGGCCGATGCCTTCGCGCCTCAACCCTGCATGGAGAGCGCTCTCAGCTTGCCGACCGCCGACGCAAGCGTCAAGCGCGCGGTGGCCGGACCACCCTCGCCGTCGGGCCGCCGGCCGCCCGCGCGTGGCAACGCGCCCGGCGCGGCACCGACGGGAGCGGCGCCACGCCGGGCGCGAGGCCCCCCCGGAGGTGCGGCCGCTCAGTGGGCGGCGCAGATCCTGAGCAGAGTGGCGACAAGCTCGGCTGTGCGGATGGTCTTGGGAACGCCGGCGCGCGCGCCCGCCTCGCGCACGGCCCGGCCGATGTTGACGTCACTCTCGCCGGTCCACAGCACCACCGGCGTCTCGGGCTGCTGCTCGTGCAGCGCCCGTGTGGCCCGGATGCCGTCCATCTTCGGCATGCGCAGGTCCATGAGGATGACGTCAGGTTGCTGCTCCGCCGCCTTGACGAGCGCCTGCTCGCCGTCGGCCGCCTCGCCGACCACTGTCAGCCCGGCGCGGTCCAGCGCCTGGCACACGCGGCGCCGCAGCTGAGAGCTGTCATCGACGACCAGCACCCGGGTCCCTTCGGAGCGATCTAGGTGTTCGTGGGTCATCGCCTTCCTTTGAGCGAGAGCCTGCGCCCCGTACCCTTGCCGTGCGCTATCATGCATTTCGCCAAGTGCAGATGCAATCGTCATCTGCAAGTGCTGACGCTACGTGCAGGCTCTCGCACGCGGTCCTCCTCCAGTTGGACGGGATCCGCGCGTCACCGGAGGCAGAGACGTGACCGAGCGTCACCGGAGGCAGGGACGTGACCGAGGCTCAGCCAGGAGGCGGACCGACCGTCCGCCGGATGCTGGTCGGCTCGCAGCTCCGACGGCTGCGCACGCAGCGGGGCCTCACGCGGGAGCAGGCCGGTGAGACGATCCGGGCGTCGGAGTGGAAGATCCACCGGCTGGAGAACGGCCAGGTCAGCTTCAAGGAGCGCGACCTGGTGGACCTGCTCGACCTCTACGGCGTGACCGACGCCGTCGAGGTCGCGAGCCTGATCACGCTGGCACGCGAGGCCAACCAGCCGGGCTGGTGGCAGCACTACGGCGACGTCCTGGCCTCGTGGTTTCGCGCCTACGTGGACCTGGAGAGCGCGGCGTCCATGATCCGGGCCTATGAAGGCCAGCTCGTGCCCGGCCTGCTCCAGACCGAGGACTACGTGCGCTCGGTGATCCATGGGGCCCTGGAGGACGCCCCCGAGGAGATCGAGCAGCGGGTCGCGCTCCGGATCGCCAGGCAGTCCCTGCTGGAGCGCCCGGACGCTCCTCGCCTGTGGGTGGTGCTGGACGAGGCCGCCCTGCGGCGCCCGGTCGGCGGTTCCAAGGTGATGCGGGCGCAGCTCGAGCGCCTCATCATGGCCGCCGAGATGCCCAACGTGACACTCCAGGTCATCCGCATGCGGGACGGCGCGCACCCCGCAATGGTGGGATCGTTCAGCATCCTGCGGTTCGCAGACGAGGAATTGCCCGACGTGGTCTACGTCGAGCACCTGACCAACGCGCTCTACCTCGACAAACGCGACGACGTCGAGCAGTACCTACACGTCATGGAGACGATCAGCGTCCGCGGCGAGGCCCCGAGCCGGACCGCGGAGATCCTCGACGAGATATTGAGAGAGGTCTGAATGTGCCAGGCGTACAACGGCATGTCCTCGCTGGAGCTGCGGGACGTGCAATGGTGCAAGAGCGGACGGAGCAGCGCCCAGGGGAACTGCGTCGAGGTGGCCCGGCTGCCCGGCGGCGAGGTGGCGATGCGCAACTCCCGCCACCCCGAGGGACCGACCCTGGTGTTCACCTACCCTGAGTTCGAGGCGTTCGTGTTGAGCGCCAAGGATGGCGACTTCAACAGCCTGCTCCAGTGATCCTGTCGGCGGGCCCGGCGCGATGGACGACCCCGCCGACTGCGGATTGTGGCAGGGACCTCCTACTCTTGGTCTATGGACACCGATCGTCGGGCTGCGTCTGAAGCGACGGCCGGGCGCCGGGCGGGAAGCCACAAAGCGCTGTTGCGCGTAGCGCTCCAACTGGCGGCGCTCGGCGTGGTCGCCTACTTCTTCATCCGCGAGCGCGAGCTGTTCGTCGGCTTCGGGGCCGCCGTCTCCAGCCTGAACTGGTACTGGGTCGTGCTCGCGTTCGCTGCCGAGCTCGCCTCGGTGCCGCCGCTGGCGGAGGCACAGCGCATGGTGCTGCGGGCCGGCGGCGTCGAGTCCGACCGGTTCCAGATGAACCTGGTCACCCTGGCCAGCAACGCCATCTCGCTGTCGGTGCCGGCCGGCGTGGCGGTGGCGGAGGGCTACTCGTTCACGAGATACCGCCGTTTCGGCGCGGACACCGCGGTCGCCGCCTGGAGCGAGCTGGCGTCCGGGGCGATCGCGTTCTGCGCCCTGTCGGCGATGGCGCTGGTCGGCGCCGTCATAGCGGGCGGCGGGGCCGAGTCCATCCTGTTGCCGCTGCTGTCGGTGGTGTTCGCGGGCTCGGCCGGAGCGGCGATCCTGTTCCGGTACCCGACGCTGCTGGTCCGCGGGCTGGACTGGTTGGAGGCGCACCTTGGGCCGGCCGGCAACCTGCTGGGCAGGCTCACCCGGGGCTTCTGCCAGACGGCCCGCTCGCTCAAGCCCGTACGGCCCTCGATGGGCCTGTGGACGGCCGCGTGGGGGCTGTCGGCGCTCAACTGGTTCCTCGACGTCGTCTGCCTGGGGCTGGCGTTCGCGGCGGTCGGGAGCCGGATCCCGTGGGGTGCCGTGCTGCTGGCCTTCGCCGGCTCCAAGGTCGTGACCAGCATCGGCATCACTCCCGGCGGCCTCGGGGTCGTCGAGGGAGGACTGGTCGCCACCTTCGTCGCCTACGGGCTTCCTGGCGCGGACGCCGGCGCCGCCGTGCTGGTCTACCGCGCCCTCACCCTTATCGGCCTGGTAGGACTTGGCTGGCTGGGGGTCGCCCTGCTGGCCGTCGAGGACCGCAGGGCCGCCGAGAACCGCAAGCCCATCCACCAGCGCCACTCCTGAACCCCGGGCCGGCCCCGCGCCCGCGCGCCGCACGGCCCGGTAGCGTGAGGGCGGGCGGGTCAGGCGGGGATGGCCTGGAGCGACACCTCGGCGCGAGGGCCGGGGAGCTGCAGGCGCAGGGTGCAGCCGCGGTCGTTGTCGCGGAGATCGAGGGCGTCGCAGAGCTGGCGGGCCAGCCACAGCCCGTCGCCCGCCGAGGGCTCGCCGGTGGGGGGCCGGAAGCCGAGGAACGGGTCGCCGAGGGTGCCGGCCGGCTGGTACAGGTCACACACGACCGAGCCGGACTGGGCCCAGGTGCGGACCGTGACCCCACGCCCAGCATGGGCGAGCAGGTAGGTGGCGCCTTCATTGGCGGCCGCGACCAGCATCTGGGAGCGCTCGCCGACCAGGCCGAGCGCCTCGCCCTCGGTCGCCACGAACCGCCGAAGCCCGGCCAGGTCGCGATGGCAGTCCCGCTGCGCCGCGCGCGCCGGCGGGTCCGGCAGCGGGGCCGCGTCGCAGGCGCGGGTGAAGTCGAGCGGGTCGGTGAACTCGGGGCACGGCTCTGCCGTGACGCCCCGCATCTGGACGGGATGCGTCCGATGCGCGTCGGCGAGCACGGCCGCCGGTGCCACGCGGGCGTCATACGGGCAGATCATCCAGATATTGGTCGACTCCAGGACCACGTTGAGCGTGGACTCCATGCGCGCCCAGGCGGTGACCTCACGGACAGAGCGACCTGGCCAGACCGGCTCGGCCAGGATGCGGACGTTCCCGCCGCCGCCGGTGGCCTGGCGCCTCCAGTAGCGGTCGAAGGCCGCGACCCGCTGCGCCGTGCGACGACCGAAGTAGGCGGACTCGGCGTGGTCCACCCGCTCCCAGCGGTCCCCCATCGCCTCGGCGAGCAGCTCCAGATTGGCCGAAGTGGTGGTCGCCAGGACGGGCTCGCCCAGGGCCAGGCCGTCCTCGACGAACGGCACCGCCATCGCCAGGAACTCCTCGTCCGAGCCGTAGATGCTCGTCTGGTGCACGAAGGCCGTGCCGTCCCGTATGCGCGTCATGGCTGGTCGCCTCCGATCTTCAAGCCAGGCGCCCGGTCCCAGCCAACCAGCGACAGGATCCGGCGCAGGTAGGGCGCCACCCCGTCCAGCACCAGGTACTGCCCGGCCGGCAGCCGCCCGGCCGTCTCGGTCAGCAGACGCAGCCCGCCCACGTCGATGAACTCCAGCCCGGCCAGGTCCAGGTGCACGTCCTCGGTGGAATCGACCACCGTGGCGAGGGCGGCCGCGAGCATGGCGATGTTCGCCTGGTCCACCTCGCCTTGCAGGCACAGCCCGTGCGGCCAGAGCTTGCGCGTGATCCGCAGGGTCCGGTCGCTGAACTCGCCGCTCGCATCCCCCTCATCGGGCGAGCCGCCGGCCCGGCGGTCCGCGTCGGGTCGGCGGACGCGCGGCGTGCCAGCTCCGCCCCGGGGGCGCTGCCTCGTCGACCGCGTCACGGGCGGCAGGGGCTGACCGGCGACCACCTCGCGGGCGAGCTCCTCGACGGGGCGGCGCTGCGATCGCGCCACCGCCCGCAACCGCTCGAACGCGTCGTCGACGCTGCCGAGGTCCTCCCGGCCCATGAGCACGCCCTTGGCCTGCTCGACGACGACCCGGTGCGTCAGCGCGTGCTCCAACTGGCTGGTCCGCTCCGCCTCCAGCGCCGCGATCTGCTCGACCAGCGTCTTCTCCCGCTCGAGCTGGATGCGCAGCGCGCGCTCGGCCTCCACCGCGCGACCGGCCGACAGCCGCAGCTCCAGCTCGTCGGCCACCATCGCGGCCAGGTCCGCCAGGACCGCGACCTCGTCCTGGGCGAGCTGCCTTGGCTGGACGTCCATGACGTCGACCGTACCGAGCCGGTAGCCGTCGGACGTGACGATCGGCCAGCCCGCGTAGAACCGCAGGCCGAGCTCGATCACCAGCGGGTTGGCGCTGGCCACCGGGTCGGCCGAGGCGTCCGGGACCACGTGGGCGCCCGCACCCAGGATCGCCGAGGCGCCGAGGCCCGGCGCCCGCGGCGTCTGCGTCTGGTCGAGGCCGCGGCGCGCCTTGAACCAGATCCGCTCCGAATCGACGATGCTCACCGTCGCGATCGGTCCGGCCAGGACCCGGGCGGCCAGTTCGGCCACCCTGTCGAACGCGCGATCGGACGGTGTGTCCAGAATGTGGTACCGGCGCACCGCTGCCAGGCGCGCCGGTTCGTCGGGCGGTAGAACCACCTCAGCCGTGCCGATCCTGCTCACCCGCAACCCCTCCCACACGCGCTGGGCCGCTCCTGAGGACAGGGATGCGATCGAGCGGCCCGCCCATATCACCCATCCGGCAGGGGCAAGGCCGGGATGAGCACCGAACCATGCTACCAACAACATCCCGGCTCTCTCGCCGTACGGCGATCCGTGGCCCGGCAGCGTCGACCATGGAGCGATACTTCATCTCGGAGCGGTCACGATTTGACTACGGTTGCGGCATCTCCTACGGTGTGCGGGTCATCCCCCAGTGACGCCGTCCCATCGCAGGTTCCCCTGAGCTGCGCAATTCCTCCGGCTGACGCCACGCGTCCGGGCGCACATCCCCTCGCCCGGAACGCGCCTGGCTGAATGCCGTCCGTTCCCGCCGTGTCTGGAGCAGTGTGTCTGGTCAAGTCCCGGTCGGTCACGCGGTCATTTCCCCGCAGCCCCCGAACGCCCGGACGCGCGGGGCGACCCCCGTCCACGCGCCGGCTCCCGAGCCGTGGCCGCCGGCCGCGGGGAGCCGGCCGGCGCGGAGCCCGTCCTGGCGGCGACCTCCCCTGCGGCAGCCGCGTTACGTCCTGGCGGTGCTGCTGGCGACCCCGGGAGTGGCCGGCGCCGTCGCCGTGCTGTGGCTGTGGTGGCTCGACACGCGCGACCTCGGGATCCGGGGCCTGGGCGACGCACTGATCATCGGCGGGCGGATCACCGGGCTGCTCGGCGGCTACCTGCTGCTGGTCGAGGTCGTGCTGATGGCGCGAATCCCCTGGCTGGAGCGGCGCATCGGCTCCGACTGGCTGGTGCGGGCCCACCGCTGGCTCGGCGCGTACCTGATCACCACGCTGGTCGCCCATGCCGGGCTGCTGGTCGTCGGGCTGGCCCTGCTGGATCGCGTGCCGATCGGCGTGGAGGCGTCCACGGTGGTGCTCACCTACCCGGACGTGCTCATGGCCACGGTGGCCCTGGCGATGCTGATCCTGGTCGGGAGGCTGTCGGCCCGCGCGGTGCGCAAGCGGCTCCATTACGAGGCCTGGCATTTCGCGCACCTGTACGCCTACCTCGCGGTGACGCTGGCGTTCGCCCACCAGATCGTGATCGGCACCGACCTCCAGTACCGCGCCGCGCGGATCGCCTGGAGCGGCGCCCATTTGCTGGTGGCGGCCTGCGTAGTCCGGTTTCGGCTGTGGCGGCCCGTCAAGCTGACTCTGCGCCACCGGCTGCGCGTGCACCGGGTGGTCCGCGAGGCCGACGACATCGTGTCGATCTACGTGACCGGCCGCCGGCTGGACCTGCTCGAGGCCGAGGCGGGGCAGTTCTTCCGCTGGCGCTTCCTGACCCGGCAGGTGTGGATGCAGGCCCATCCGTTCTCGCTGTCGGCCGCGCCCACTCCGCGCATGCTGCGCATGACCGTCAAGGCGGTCGGGGATCACACCCGCGTGCTCCAGGACCTGCGGCCGGGGGTGCGCGTGATCGCCGAGGGTCCCTTCGGAGCCCTCACCGGTGTCCAGCGGACCCGCCGCCGCGTGCTGCTGATCGGCGCGGGCATCGGCATCACGCCCATGCGCGCCCTGCTGGAGGCAATGCCCGGCGGCCCGGGCGACATCGCGCTGGTGTTCCGCGGCGCCTCGTCGGAGGGCGTGGTCTTCCGGCGCGAGCTCGATGAGCTGGCCGCCAGGCGCCAGGCGATCGTCCACCTGATCCTCGGGCCCCGCGTCTCCTGCTGCTCGCGGCACGACGCGCTGTCCGCTAGGCGGCTGCGGACCCTGGTCCCCGACGTGGCCAGGCGCGACGTGTACCTGTGCGGCCCCGCCGGCGTGCTGGAGGCCACCCGCGACGCACTCCGCGACGCCGGCGTGCCGCGGCGGCGCATCCACGTCGAGCGGTTCGACTACTGACGGAGGCGACCATGACCCGCGCGCTCATCTGCCTGGTCGGCACCGTCTGTGGGCTCGCGCTGCTGCTGGCCTACCGAGTGCCGGACATCCCCCTGGCCGCCCCGGTCGACCGGGTGGTGACCTCCCGCTCGCCGAAGGCGGCAGGCACGCCGGCCGCCGGCGCGTCCCGGAACCCCGGCCGGTCGCGCTCCGACCGAGGCGAGCTGGAGGTGATCGGCCCACCGGTCGGCTGGTCCTACGGGCGCGTCCAGGTGCGGGTCACCATGGCGGGCGGGCGCATCCTGGACGTGGCCGTGGTCGACATGGCCACCACCAACCCGATCTCGCGGTACCGCAGCCGCGCGGCGGTGTCGCGGCTTCGCGGCGAGGTGCTGGCTGGCCAGGACGCCGGCGTCGACGTGGTCACCGGCGCCACCTACACCAGTCACGCCTATCTCGGATCACTCCAGGCGGCTCTGGACCTGGCTCATGCTGCGACCACTGCACGGTAGGCGGCCGGTCCCCCGGTCCAGGGCGCCCCGCCCACCGGCGGACGGCATGCGGTCGTGGGTCGAGCACGTCATGGGGACGGCGGTCAGCATCGCCGCCTGGACCGAGGAAGGCCCCGGGCCCCAGGTGCGCACCGCCACGGCGCTGAAGGCGGCGTTCGCCGAGCTCCGGCGCGCCGACGAGCTGTTCTCGCCCTTCAAGCCGTCCAGCCAGGTCACCCTGCTGCGCGAGGGCGCCACCTCGCTGGAGCGCTGCGACCCGGACGTGCGCGAAGTGCTGACGCTCTGCGAGCGGCTGCGGCACGTGACCGCCGGGTACTTCGACGCCTACGCCGCTGGTCCGGATCGGCTCGACCCCTGCGGGGTGGTCAAGGGCTGGGCCGCGGAGCGCGCCTCGGACATCCTGGCCGTCGCCGGCGTGCCGACCCATTACGTCAGCGCCGGAGGCGACGTGCGCCTGCGCGGCCGTCCCGATGGCGACCGGCTGTGGCGCGTCGGCATCGCCGACCCGCACCGGCCGGGCGAGCTGCTGGCCACCATCCACTCCAGCGACCTCGCCGTGGCCACCTCCGGGACCGCCGAGCGGGGCGCCCACGTGCTGGACCCCCACCGTGGCGCCCCAGCGGTCGATCTGGCCAGCGTGACCGTCATCGGGCCGAGCCTCACCCTGGCCGACGCCTACGCCACCGCCGCGATCGCGATGGGCGCGCCCGCACTGGACTGGCTGGACGACCTGGACGGCTACGAGGCGCTGCTGGTCGACGCCGCCGGCGAGGTCAGCTGGACCCCCGGGTTTCCCGTCGTGCCGTGGCCGGGGACGGGCTCGGGCATCAGGGTTCGAAGGGGCGTTCCGATTCGGCGCCGGCGGAGTTAGCCTTGGCGAGTGGCTGCCGATCAGCCCGGACCTGCCGAAACAAAGGAAGGAGGGAGGCATCGCGGCATCCGGGGAGCCGACCGGAGGACCGCCGAATGGCGCCAGTCGCGGGGCGGGCGCCGCCGAGGAGCTGAAGCGGATGAAGGACGGACAATTCGTCTTCGATGCACACAGCGGCTATTGGGACGCGAGCGCCGAGAACTGCAAGAACCGCTTCGGCGAGGCGTTCATCGAGACCTTCTACGCGTTCCACACCGGGTTCAACCCACCCGACCCCCGGTGGACCATGGACTACGAGCGCCAGTTCC
>WNGB01001225.1_pt1 | contig 68211 bp, 71 predicted proteins | sample 5400681 | NCBI WGS metagenome assembly WNGB01 (sample SAMN13153367, study PRJNA577476) | soil metagenome | isolation source: 115 cm soil or saprolite under grassland replicate 2 | place: USA:California | collected 2016-06-15 | reverse complement strand
CGGCATCGGCAGGCGATTCAGGCGTTGGAAGGGGGGAATCGCGCGTAGTGGTTATCTACCCCCCGAGGGGTCCCAATAACTTTTGCGGGCCAAGTGCGCGAAAGATATAAATCGCGCCAGAGAGGGCCTGTAAGCCGGGTCCTGTCACCTGGGGATGCCCAGGGAGACGGTCATTTCTCTAGGACGCCGGTTGCCCGGCGCCTCCAGCGGCCAGACCCGAGAGCGCCACGCGGGCCGCGCTTCACTCGACCGTGAGGCCGAGATTGCTCTCCTATTTGGCCTTGCTCCGGGTGGGGTTTTCCGAGCCGGCGCGGTCACCCGCGCCGCTGGTGAGCTCTTACCTCACCGTTTCACCCTTACCGACCCGTGAGGGACGGCGGTTTGCTTTCTGTGGCACTGGTCCGTGGGGTTGCCCCCCCTGGCCGTTAGCCAGCACCCTGCCCTGTGGAGCCCGGACTTTCCTCCTGCGCGGGTTGCCCCGTGCCGGCGACCATCCAGCCCTCTCTGGCGCGAATCAAAGAACGTGTGGAAGCGAAGGGAAGTATAGCACCCGGAGAATCCCCTCACCCCGCCCTCTCCCCAGCGGGAAGAGCGGAAATGGGGGCGCTTCTCCCCGGGGGAGGAGGGAAATTCTTGGGAGTTCCGGAGTCTTACGGAAGAAGATCGGCGACGGCGATGTGCAGGCACGGTGCGACCGATGCCGTCACGTGCTCTTCGGCGCGGAGTGTCCTGACCGTGTGGTAGGTCCATCCATATGCAGCTGCGGCATCAGGCCTGGGATCCCGGTATACCTCGAGCACGTGATCGACGAGATTGACAATCCAGTACTCGGGTATGCTGGCCCGGGCGTAGAGGCTACCCTTGTGCTCGCGGTCAAGCATGAGACTGGAATCGGCGACCTCCACAAGCAGCGCGGGCCTCGATGGATGATCGTCGGAGTAGTCGCGGGGTCCGCCCGCCACCACAGCCAGATCGGGTTCCGGTTCGGACTCGTCGTCCAGGGCGATTGGCAGCTGGATGCGTAAACCCCACTCAGGCGTGAGGACCCTTCCCAGAGCCACCTGCGCGAGCCAGATCGCGGTCGCATGTGGATTGTTTTGTGGCTCGCTGACACAGAGCTGCCCGCCGATCAGCTCGACCTTGTCGCCGGATCTGAAGACGCCTACCTCGATCAGTCGGTCATACTCGACCCGCGTCCACCGGCGAATCTTCGCAGGGGTGGTGCTCATACCTCCAGGTTAGGGAAGTCAGTTGACGGCGTCAATGTCTACTCCTGTACACGCCTCAGCGCTGAGGGATGGCGGCGCGGGCGAGGGCGTCGACGCGGTTGTTCAGCGGGTCGCTGCTGTGGCCGGCGACCTTGTGCCACGTGACGTCGTGGCGCTCGACCTGCGCCAGCAGGGCCTCCCACAGGTCGCGGTTCTCCACGGGCTTCTTCTGCGCATTGCGCCAGCCGTTGTCCCGCCAGCGGAGATACCACTTGTCCCGGAAGCAGTTCACCACGTAGGCACTGTCGCTGTGGATGGCGACCTGGCGGCGGTCCTTGAGAGAGCGCAGACCCTCGATCGGGGCCATGAGCTCCATGCGCTGGTTCGTGGTGGCGGGCGAGCCGCCGAAGATCTCGGTCTCGCAGCCGTCCTCGATCAGGATGGCGGCCCAGCCGCCGGGACCCGGGTTGCCGCTGCAGGCGCCGTCGGTGTACATCGTGACGGAGGAGGCGGAGGTCAAGAATCTCCCCTCACCCTTCTCTCTCCCCAGGGGGGAGAGGGGATCGAAGGAGTGCCTCTCCCCGGAAGGGAGAGAAGCGAGGAGCTCAGGCCAACCAGTAGAGATAGCGGCCGCAGGACTCGCAGGGGAGGAGCGCGTTCTGCGCGCGCAGCTCCTGGAGCCGCTGCGGGGTGACGGTCATCCGGCAGCCGCCGCAGAGGTTGGGCTTGATGACCTGCGCCAGCGCGAGCCCGCCGCGGGCGCGGAGCAGCTTGTCGTAGTCGGCGAGGACGGAGGCTGGTAGCTGACGGGCCAGCTCCTGGCGCTCGGCGCGGATCAGCGCCAGATCGGCTTCGACGCCCCGGAGCTTTTCCTGCAGCCCCTCTTCCTCCTGCTTGCCCTGGGTCTCGCGGGCCTTGAAGCGCGTCTCGGCTTCCCTGATCTCCTGGACGAGCCGCTCCTGGCTTTCCATCAGCACCAGAATGTCCTCCTCGATCTTGCCCTTCTCCTGCTTGATCTCCTCGACTTCGACCAGGACTGCGGAATACTCCTTGTTGGTCTTGACCTCGTAGAGGCGGCCCTCGGTCTTCACGCGCTTGGCCTGGACCACCTCGAGGTCCTTCTCCTTCGCGCGCTGGTCCTTCTTGGTGGTGTCGAGAAGGGCCTTGGCGCCCTCCACGTCCTTGCGCGCCGCCTCGACGGTTGCGTGGATTTGGGCTATCTCTTTGGGAAGTCGCGCGGCCTCCGCTTCGAGGGCCCCGATGCGGCTGTCCACGCCCTGCAGGTCGATCAGTGTCTTGAGCTGCGGGTCCACTATCCGCGCCTCATCCGATAACTACCCCTCATCCTGCCCTCTCTCCTGAGGGGAGAGGGAATAAGCAGGCCCTCTCCCCTGAGGGAGAGGAGTCTGCGACGCCCGCTCTCTTACTATAGCAGAGGGGATATGGGACGCCCTCTCGTCTGAGGGAAGGGGATTCGTGATGGTGGGCCCACTTGGACTCGAACCAAGACCGTACCGGTTATGAGCCGGGGGCTCTGCCAATTGAGCTATGGGCCCAGTCGGCGCGATCATATCAGACCGCTCACGACTCGAGGAAGCTCCGGAGCTTCTTGGAGCGCGAGGGATGGCGGAGCTTGCGGAGCGCCTTGGCCTCGATCTGCCTGATGCGCTCGCGCGTGACCGCGAAGTCCTGCCCCACCTCTTCCAGGGTGTGCTCGCAGCCGTCCGAGAGCCCGAAGCGGAGGCGCAGCACCTTTTCCTCGCGAGGGGTCAGCGAGTTCAGCACCTTGTTGGTCTGCTCGCGGAGACTCAAGCCGATCATGCTCTCGACCGGCGAGCCCACCTGCTTGTCCTCGATGAAGTCGCCCAGGTGGCTGTCCTCCTCCTCGCCGATCGGCGTCTCGAGCGAGATCGGCTCCTGGGCGATCTTGAGGACCTTGCGCACCTTGTCCACGGGCACTTCCATCTTGATCGCGATCTCCTCCGGTGTGGGCTCGCGCCCCAGCTCCTGCACCAGCTGGCGGGAGGTTCGGATGAGCTTGTTGATGGTCTCGATCATGTGGACGGGGATGCGGATCGTGCGGGCCTGGTCGGCGATGGCGCGGGTGATGGCTTGGCGGATCCACCAGGTCGCGTATGTCGAGAACTTGTAGCCGCGCCGGTACTCGAACTTGTCCACGGCCTTCATGAGGCCGATATTGCCTTCCTGGATCAGGTCGAGGAACTGCAGGCCCCGGTTCGTGTACTTCTTGGCGATGGAGATGACCAGGCGGAGGTTGGCCTCCACCATCTCCTTCTTGGCTCGGGCGGCCTTGGCCTCGCCCGAGCGGATGTCCTTGACGATGCGCTTGAGGTCGTCAGCCTTGGTCTGCGCCAGCTCCTCGGAGCGCTTGATCTTCTGCTGGGCGACCCACACCAGGCGGTCCTTGATCGAGGGGAACTTGCCCGCGGCCTTCTGGTAGAGATCGCGGTCGCCGTCCTCCCGGTCCTCGCTGAGCGAGTCGAGGAAGGCGTCCACCTCGGCCGGCGCTGGGCGCTTGCCATCCGACCAGAGTGTGATCTCGCGCTCCGAGACCTGGATCTTCCCGACGAGCTTCTTGAGGTCCTGGCCCCACTGATCGAGGAGGGAAGGCTGGAGGCTGAGGGTGCGGAGGGTCTGGAGTGCCTTGGCTTGTCTCAACTGGGCGGCTGTCTCGTGCTTCTTCCACGGCGGCTCGCCCTTGCGCTTGCGTCGTCCCCCGGCCTTGATGCGCAGCTTCCGCGCCTGGTCGAGGGCCTTCTCGCGCTCGCGCAGGAGCCGGTCGACCGTGCCGAGCTCACGCATGACCGAGCGCCGGAGGTCGGCTTCCTTCTCCTCTGTGAACTCCTCCTCCGGGTAGTCCACCAGGTCCTTGATCGGGATCAGGTCCTTGCGGAGGTCGTCGCGGACGGCGCGGATCTTCTCGAGAGCGAGCGTGGTCGAGAGAATGGCGCGGGTTGCCTCGTCCTTGCCCTCCTCGATCCGCTTGGCGAGCGTGATCTCGCCCTCGCGCGTCAGCAGGGACACGCGCCCCATCTCGCGCAGGTAGAGCCGGACGGGGTCCTCGGTGCGCCCGACGGGGCCCGGCGTCAGGTCGATCCGGCGCGGCTCCACCGGCTCGTCGTCGTCCGCCTCGGGATCGGCCGCCTGGCTCGCGTGCTCGCTGGGCAGCCTGCCAACCTTGGCCGAGTCCACCACCTCGATGTCCATGGAGCCGAAGAGCATCATGATGTCGTCGAGCTGGTCGAGCGCGACGATGTCGGAGGGGAGGGCGTCGTTGACCTCGTCGTAGGTGAGGAAGCCCTTCTCCTTGCCCTTCGCGATCAGCTTGTCGAGCTCTTGCAGCTTTGGTTCGTCCGCCATGCTCGTCCGCTCTCCTGAGGGGGGATGCTGGTTCATCGGCCGGTGACCAGGCCCCGGACGGCCTGGGCCTGGTCCTGCAGCTTCCGGAGCTCGGCTTCGAGGCTGGTCACGACGGGATCGCCCGTCGTCTGGGCCTGGGCGATCGCCAAGCTCAACTCCCGGATCCGCTTTTTCCGACGGCGAATATCGTACCGCTTCTGTAGCTCGGTCACCTGATTATGTACATCGGCCCATTCCCGCTGTTCCATGAGGAGGGCGGCCAAAAGACTCCGTTCGGCATCTCCCGGAAGCTCGGTCATGAGGGTCTCGGGAGCGGCCCCGGGGGGTGCCTGGCGGAGGGCGCCCAGGAGCGCCCGAAGCCCCGGATGGGTCAGCTCCTCCTCCTCAAGATACGGCAGAAGGGCCGCGCGCGCCTCCTCCATATGCAAGAGCATCAGCACGAGGTCGCGCTCGGGGAGGCTGGGCGGCGGCCAGGCATGCGCCCCGCCGGTCGAGGTGGCCAGGGTGTCGGCCGGGCGGTCGAGCCGCCCTTTGCCGCTCCGAGAGCCCTGGAGCTGCTGGGCCTCGATCCAGAGCTGGGTGGCATCGACGCCCAGCCGACGCGCGGCCTCACGGGCGAGCATCGTCGCCTCTTCCGCGTTGGGCACCTTGGATAGCAGCAGCGCCACGCGGGCATGCGCCGTGGCCCGACCGCGCGCGGTGCTGAGATCCTCCTCGCTGAGCGTCCGCTCGAGGACGAAGTCGAGGATGCTGCGGGCGGCATCGAGCCGCGCCTGGAAACCTTGAGCGCCCTCGGCGCGGAGCAGGCTGTCAGGGTCGTGACCTTCGGGCAGCACGGCGACCTTGATCGGGAAATAGCCCGCCTTCTCGAACGAGCCGGTGCGCGAGACTGACCAGCCGAGATTCCGGATGTCCATCACGTCCGAGAGCATATCCTCGAGCCGGCTCGTGGCCTTCTGCCCGGCGGCGTCGGCGTCGAAGACGCTCACGACCTCCTCGGCGTAGCGGCGCAGGAGGGAAAGCTGGGCGGCCGTGAAGGCCGTGCCGAGGGCGGCCACCGTCTCCGAGAAGCCGTGCTGATGGGCCATCAGGCAGTCGAGATAACCCTCGACGACCACCGCGCGGTTCTTCTGCCTCATGCCTTCACGCGCCACGTCGAGCGCATAGAGCATCTGGCCCTTGACGTAGAGCGACGTCTCCGGCGAGTTGAGATACTTCGGCTCCTCGGAGCCCAGTGCCCGGCCGCCGAAGGCGGCGACACGGCCCTGGAGGTCGCGAATGGAGAAGAGCAGGCGGCCACGGAAGCGGTCGTAGAAACCGGGAGCGGTCTGGCGGGGTACGGCAAGGCCCGCCGCGACAAGTGTCTCGTCGCCCACGCCCTGCCTGGCCATGTGCGAGAGGAGCGCATTCCAGCTCTCTGGCGCCCAGCCGAGCCCGAAACGACGGGCGACCTCCAGATCCACGCCGCGGCCCTCGAGATAGGCACGCGCCGTGGCGCCTTCCGCTCCCCAGAGCGCCTCCGTGTAGAACTGCGCGGCCTGCGCCATCACGCGGCGGAGAGCCTCGAGCTTGCCGTCGGTTTCGGGGGAGCGCTGGGTCGGCAGCTCCACGCCGGCGCGCTCGGCCAGCACGCGCACGGCTTCGGGGAAGGCCATGCGGTCCTGGCGCATGAGAAACCCGAAGGCATCGCCCCCGACGCCGCAGCCGAAACAGTGGAAGATGCCGCGCTTGGGATTGACCGTGAAGGATGGCGTCCTCTCGGTATGGAAGGGGCAGAGGCCCTTCCAGTTCTCCCCGGCGCGCTTGAGGTTCACCGCGCGGCCGACCAGCTCGATCATGTCCACCCGCGAGCGGATCTCGTCGAGGATCTGAGAGGAAAAGGATGCGGCCATCAGCTCTGTCCCAGCACGGCCACGGTCGCTCCGGCGCCGCCCTCGTGGAGCTCGGCTTGGCGATGGTCTGTCACGAGCGGGTGTGAGACCAGGAGCTCCTCGACGGCGCGGCGGAGAGCGCCCGTGCCCTTGCCGTGGATGATGCGCACCTGGTAGAGGCCCGCCAGGAACGCGTCGTCGAGATATTTCTCGAGGAGGTCGCGGGCCTCGTCGGTGGTGCGGCCGATGAGGCGGATCTCGGGCGAAATGATTCTCGACCCCGCCCCCTCACCCTGCCCTCTCCCCCGATGGGGGAGAGGGTCAGAGGCTGAGGTTCCCTTCTTTTGGATCCCTCTCCCCTCTGGGGAGAGGGTAGGGTGAGGGGCGGAAAGTCGAGGGGCCAAGGGGTGAGCTGACGCGTGCCCGACGACACGGAGGGCCTGCACGGGAACCTTGACCGTCACCGATCCGGCCCGCACCGTCGCCGTTGCACCGTCCACGTCGAGCACATCTCCCTTGAGCCCCAGATGGGGCACTTCCACCCGATCGCCTGCGGCCGGAGGCCGTCCCGCAGGCGCCTCGGTCTCGGCCACGCTCTCGACCTCACGGGCCGTCTCGACCAGGCGCTTGCGGCTCCGCTCGAGCCCCTCGCGCGTCCGGCTCTCTTTCTTAAGCTTATCCCACTCGGCATTGACCGCGCGGCGCACCTCAGCCAGCATCCGCTGCGCCTCGGCCTTGGCGCGGGCTGCCAGCTCCGCCGCCTCCTTGCGCGCCGCCTCGAGCTGGCCCTCGGCCCGCGCGAGGCGGGTCGCGCTCTCGACCTCCCGGTGCTCGATCAGCGCGGTTCGCGCTGCCTCCTCGCGGTCGCGCTCCTCGAGACGCTGGAGAAGCGCCTCGAGCTGGCGACGCTGGGTCGACCGGTGGCTCTCGGCCCGCGCGATCAGATCGGCCGGCAGCCCGAGCCGCGCGCCGATCTGGAGCGCGTAGCTCTGCCCCGGCCTATCGTAAACGAGCCTGAACGTGGGCGCGAGCCGCTCGGCGTCAAATTCGACCGAGGCGTTGCGCGCCTTGGGATGGCTCGAAGCGAAGCCCTTGAGCGGCTCGAGATGCGTCGAAGCGACGCAGAGGGCGCCGCGATCGGCCAGCTCTTCCAGCACTGCCTGGGCCAGCGCCGCGCCCTCGTCTGGATCCGTGCCCGCGCCGAGCTCGTCCAGCAGGACCAGCGATCGGTCGTCCACCTGGTCGAGCACCTCGCGGAGCTGCTTGACGAAGGCCGAGAAGGTCGAGAGGTTCTCGGCCACGCTCTGATCGTCGCCGATGATCGCGAAGACGGCGCGCAGGAGCGGCAGCCGCGTGCCCGCGCGTGCCGGCACGTGCAGTCCCGACTGCGCCATGAGGCAGAGGAGGCCGAGCGTTTTGAGCGCCACAGTCTTGCCGCCGGCATTGGGTCCGGTGATCACGAGCAGCGGTCGAGGGCCGCCAAGCTCGAGATCCATGGGCACGACCGCGCGCTCCGGCGCGTCCCACTGCTGAGCGAGGAGCAACGGGTTGCGGGCGCCGTGGGCCAGGGCGACCAGCGCCTCGTCCACCACGGGCTCGCTTGCCTCCATCCGGTCGGCCAGCTCTGCCCGAGCAAAGACGCAGTCGAGCCTGCCCACGTCCTCGACCAGGCGCTCGAGCTCGGGCAGGGCCCGGCGCACCGCCTCGGTCAGCGCGGCGAGCACCCGAAGGACCTCCGCTTCTTCCTCGCGCGCGGCCTGCACCAGGTCATTGTTGGCCTCGACGACGCCTTCGGGCTCGACGAAAAGGGTGGCGCCGCTCTGCGAGCGGTCGTGGACGATGCCCTTGATGGCGCACCGTGACATAGCGCTCCTGGAAGATGTGCTCCGCCGCGGCTCCCTGGAAGTAGGCCTCGAGCCGCTTGACGATCTGCGCCCGCAGCAGGAGGGCGCCCTGCCGGATACGCCGAAGCGTTCCGCTCGCCTCATCGCGGACGCCGCCGTCGGCATCGAGCGAGCGACGGAGGAGATCGGCCAGTGGACCGAGCGCCGGCAGCCCGACAAGAGATGTGGAGAGCTCGGGTGCCTCGACCGCGATCGAGCGGCCGTAGCTCCTGAGGCGACCCCCAGCGTCGAGCAGAGGCGGCAGCCCGGCCAGCTCGCCGGGCTCGGCGATGGATCCGGGGACACGGGCGCGCTCGAGAAGGCTGCGCACGTCGGGAATCGCTTCCCAGGGAGGTGTGCCGGCCACGGCCAGAGCTTGACGCGCCTGCCGGGTCTCGCCGAGGCCGGCGCGGACCGTGTCGAGGTCTGCCGAGGGCTCGAGGGCTGCCGCCCGCTCGCGGCCCATCGGGGAACGGGTGTGACGGGCCAGGAGATCCCGGACCCGGCTCCACTCCGCCCCCCAACCGGCCGTGACTAGTCGAAGAACCGCTCCCGTTTCTTGGCCTTTTTGCGCGCAGCCAGGGTCTTGCGCTTGCGCTTGACGCTGGGCTTCTCGTAGTGCTGGCGCTTCCTGAGCTCGGACATGAGCCCCGCCTTCTCGCACTGCTTCTTGAAGCGCTTCAGCGCGTTCTCGAAGCTCTCGTCCGGCTCGACGATGACCTTCGTCACTGCTACCTCACCCCTTCCCGGATCCGACAGTAAGGCTGTGACTGTATACCACAGGCCGTGGGGGCCGCAACCTATCGAAAGAGCGGGGCCAGGACGAGGGCCACGACCGACATCAGCTTGATCAGGATGTTCATGCTAGGGCCCGACGTGTCCTTGAACGGATCCCCTACCGTGTCGCCGACGACCGCGGCCTTGTGGGCATCGGAGCCCTTGCCGCCCAGGTGTCCTTCCTCGATATGCTTCTTGGCATTGTCCCAGGCGCCGCCGGCATTAGCCATGAACAGCGCGAGGAAGACGCCCATCAGGGTGGCGCCCGCGAGAAAGCCTCCGAGCGCCTCCTTGCCCAGCACGAAGCCGATGATCGGCGGCGCCACCACTGCCCCAAGCCCGGGCACGATCATCTCCTTCAGCGCGGCCGCCGTGGCGATCTCGACGCAGCGGGCCGTGTCGGCCTTGGCCGTGCCTTCCATGAGTCCGGCGATCTCGCGGAACTGGCGGCGAACCTCCTGGACCATGCCGAAGGCCGCGCGCCCGACGGCGCGCATGGTCAGCGCCGCGATCATCATGGGCATGATGCCGCCCAAGAACAGGCCGATGACCGTCTTGGATTCCGTCAGGTCTATGGTCTTGAGCCCGACGCTCTCCGTGTAGGCCGCGTACAGCGCCAGCGCCGTGAGCGCCGCCGAACCGATCGCGAAGCCCTTGCCGATGGCGGCTGTGGTGTTGCCGAGGGCATCGAGCCTGTCCGTGATCTTGCGCGTCTCGGGCCCCAGGTGAGCCATCTCGGCGATGCCGCCCGCATTGTCGGCGATGGGCCCATAGGCGTCGACGCTCATCGTGATGCCGATGGTCGCGAGCATGCCGACCCCGGCCAGCGCGATGCCATAGAGGCCGGTGGCCTGGAAGGAGACGAAGATGGCGGCGCAGATCGCCACAACGGGAAGCGCCGTCGACTCCAGGCCCACGGCCACGCCCGTGATGATGTTGGTCGCCGCGCCGGTCTTGCACGCCTCCGCGATCTCCTCGACGCGCTTGCCCGAGGTGTAGAGCTCGGTCAGGTACCCGATCACGGCTCCGGCGACCAGACCCGAGACCACTGCCCAGAATGGACCCGTGCCGACTTCGAGCGCCCGCACCACCACGTAGGACAGCGCGATCAGCACGGCGCCCGCGATCAGGGTCGCGTTGCGGAGTGCGGCCTGCGGATCCATGCGTTGCAGCAGGCTCATGCTGAGAACCCCGATGGCGGAGGAGACGAGCCCGGCCATCACCACGACGATGGGCAGGAGCATCCACTTGAAAGGATCCTGGAGCGTGGACCCGATGGCGATGGCCGCCACGATCGAGCCCACGTAGGACTCGAAGAGGTCGGCGCCCATGCCGGCCACGTCGCCCACGTTGTCGCCCACGTTGTCGGCGATGACGGCGGGATTGCGTGGGTCGTCCTCGGGGATGCCGGCCTCCACCTTGCCGACGAGGTCGGCGCCGACATCGGCCGACTTGGTGTAGATCCCGCCGCCCACGCGGGCGAAGAGCGCGATGGACGAGGCGCCCATCGCGAAGCCGTTGATGACGATCGGCTCCTGCCAGCGGAGGAAGAAAAGGCCCAGGCCCAGGATGCCGAGCGACGCGATGGTAAGCCCCATGACCGAGCCGCCGTAGAAGGCTACCGCCAGGGCCCGGTCGCGCCCTCCGGCGCGCGCCGCCTCGGCAGTGCGGACATTGGCTTTGGTCGCCGCCTTCATGCCGATGAAGCCCGCCACCATGGAGCAGATCGCTCCGGAGACGAAGGCCAGGGCCGTGCGCACGTCGATTCCCCATGACAGGAGCGCCGCGACCACCACGATGAACCACACGAGGATCGAGTACTCCTTGCGGAGGAAGGCCATGGCGCCCGTCTCGATCGCGGACGCGATCTCCGTCATGGCGCCCGAGCCCGCGGGACGGGCGACGACGTAGCAGTAGATCGCGAAGGCCATCAGGAGTCCCAGAGCGCCCAGGACCGGGGCCTGAAGCTGAAGCGACATGCGGCTCTCCTCCTAGAAGCGATGCGAGTTGTGGTCTTCGACCAGCTTGAGCGCCAGTGTCGAGGCATGCATGCAGGCTGCTTCCACGGTGAGGAGCTCATCGGGAAGGAAGGGGGAGAGCACGTGGTCCACGACCTCCTCGCGATCGCCCTTTGGGGCGGCGGGGCGGCCGATGCCGATCTTCACGCGCCGGATCTGGTCCGAGCCGAGCGAGGCGATGAGCGAGCGCACGCCATTGTGCCCTCCCGCGCTGCCCTTCAGCCGCACCCGGACCTTGCCGAGGGGCATGTCGAGATCGTCGTAGAGGAGGACCATGTCGGCGGCGCCGAGGCCGAGCTTGCGAAGAATCCGGGCGACCGACGGGCCCGTGACGTTCATGAAGCACTGCGGTTTCACGAGGTGGACCACCTCGCCCCGCCACTTGCCGTGCGCCACGAGGTGACCCCTCGAACGCTGAAAGCGCGCCCGCAGCTTCTTGGCCAGACCGTCGAGCGCGCGGGCGCCCACGTTGTGGCGCGTGTCGCGGTACTCGGGCCCGGGGTTGCCGAGCCCGACGATGGCCTGGGCCACTTATTCCTTCTTCTTCTTCCCCTTGTCCTTTTCGTCGGCTTCGGGCTCCTCCTTGGGCTTGCGCTCGGTGAGCACTTCCGGCTCGGCCGGCGCGGCCGCCACCACGCCCGCCACGGCGGCCACAGGCGCCGCGACTTCCTCGGCGGCCGGCGGGGCGACCGTGGCCACGGCCTGCGCCCGGTCGGTCAGCACCCGGACGCCTTCGGGCACCTGGAGATCGCCGACGGTCAGCACGTCGCCGATCGCGAGGTTTGACACGTCGGCTTTGATGTCCTCGGGGATATCGCCCGGGAGGCTGGAGACCTGGATCTCGCGCAGCACCATCTCGAGGATGCCCTGCGTGTCACGCACGCCGATCGGCTCGCCCACGTGACGCAGCGCCACGGTCACCTGGATGGGTTTGTCCATGGCGACCACCTGGAGATCGACGTGAATGAGGTTCTCGGAGACGGGATCGAACTGTATGTCGCGCAGGATCGCCATCTTCGAGTTCGGGGAACCCGCGAAGCTCAGCTTGAGCAACTGGGTGCTGCCCTCGTGGCCGTGGATGAGCCGGAACACGTCGCGCGGGTCGACGGCGATGTTCACCGGCGCGCCTCCCCCATAGAGGATACCAGGGGCCTTGCCCGCGCGGCGGAGCCGCTTGGCATTGCCCTTGCCCAGCCCCTCGCGGGGCTCGATCGTCAGTTCACGTATGTCCATGAGGCGAACGCTCCTTCGATTGGTGAGTTACACGAAGAGGGTCGACACCGACTCCTCGTCGTGGATGCGGCGAATGGCTTCCGCCAGCAGCGGGGCCACCGACAGCACGTGGATCTTGGCCAGCCCCTTGTCCTGAGTGAGCGGGATCGAGTTCGTGATGATGACTTCTTCCAACCCGGACTCTTCGATACGCTTGATGGCTGGGCCCGAGAGGACGCCGTGAACGGCGCAGGCGAGCACGCGTCTCGCGCCCTCGCGCTTGACGGCTTCGACCGCCTGGATCAGCGTGCCCGCGGTGTCGATCATGTCGTCGATGACGACCACGTCCTTGTTCTTGACGTCGCCGATCAGGTACATGAAGACGGCGACATTGGGACCGTCGCGGCGCTTGTCGATGATGGCCAGGCCGCCGTTGAGGCGCTTGGCGATGGCCCGCGCCCGCTCGACACCACCCGCGTCGGGGGAGACCAGGACCAAGTCCTGGAGATCCTTCTTCGCCAGATAGTCGACGATGACGGGGGGCGCGGCGAAGAGGTGGTCCACCGGAATGTTAAAGAAGCCCTGGATCTGCCCGGCGTGCAGGTCTACTGCGAGCAGGCGGTGACAGCCTGCCGCGGTGATCAGGTCGGCCACGAGCTTGGCCGTGATCGGCACGCGCGGCATCACCTTGCGATCCTGCCGGCCATAGCCGTAGTAGGGGAGCACGGCCGTGATGCGCCGGGGCGAGGCGCGCTTGAGCGCGTCCATCATGACGAGCAGTTCCATGAGCGTGTCGTTCACGGGCGGGCAGGTCGGCTGGATCACGAAGACGTCCTGGCCGCGGACGTTCTCGTTGATCTGCACGTACACCTCGCCGTCCGAGAACCGCGAGACGTCGGCGTCGCACAGCCGCATGCCCAGCTCCTGGGCGATCTCCTCGGCCAGGGGACGGTTCGCGTTCCCCGAGATCAGCTTCAGCTCATAGCCCATGGTGTCTGCTCAGCACTCGACTCATCGTGAATCCTCTCAGCGCTCGCCTCGGCTTCGCGCTTCTCCCCCATGTGATGGCTGGGGCGGGAGGAATCGAACCTCCGTTGCGGGGTCCAAAGCCCCGAGTCCTACCTCTAGACGACGCCCCATTTATCTGCGGGGGCCTCGAATGGCCCCCGCACTCCCCCAATTTCGCGCCTCGGCTCGCCCCCTGAGGGGGCTCGCCGCGTCCGCGCTCTTGCCCGCGAGCTCTGTCTCGCGCGCTGGCTGGCCCCCGCACTCCCCCCGTTTCGCGCCTCGGCTCGCCCCCGAGGGGGGCTCGCCGGGTCTGCGGTCCTGCCGCGCTCGATGGGCCTCACACGGCGCGGATGACGGAGCCTGAGTTGGTGCGCACGGCCCACGCCGCCCACCCTGCCCGATTCACCCGTCGCTGGATCTGCCTGGCCTGGTCCAGCGAGCGCGCCAGCCCGAACACCGTCGGCCCGCTGCCCGACATCACCGCGCCCAGTGCGCCTGCGGCGAGCAGCGCCCCCTTCATCCTGCCGATCACCGGCAACACCGGCTCCGCCCACCGCTCCAGGTGATTCGTGAGCGCCGCGGCGAGCTTCACCGCGCTGCGCGTCCGGAGCGCCTCGATCACCCGTCTCGTGCCTTCGGGCTCTGCGCGCCAGCCCTGAGGCACCCGGCTGTATATCTCCTTGGTCGACAGCGACACGCCAGGGTTCAGCAGCACCAGCGCATAGCCGCCCACGGCCGCCAACGGCTTGAGTATCTCGCCGCGCCCCGTTCCCAGAGCCCGTCCCGCGCCCAGGAAGAACGGCACGTCCATCCCGAGCCTGACCGCGAGCTCGGCCAGTCGCTCCCGCTTCCAGCGAAGGCCCCAGAGGCGGTTCAGTCCCCAGAGCGTCGCTGCGGCGTCGCTCGAGCCGCCTCCGAGTCCCGCCGCCATCGGGATCCGTTTCTCGAGCCGGATCCTTGCTCCCGCTTCCACTCCCGAGGCCTCCTTGAGAAGGCGTGCCGCCTGTACGACCAGGTTGCGGTCGTCTGTGGGCAGGGCGGCGTCGCTCGTCTCGAGCGTGAGGAACTCGGCCGTCTCCACCGTCAATCGATCAAAGAGGTCCACCGCCTGCAGCACGGTGGACAGCTCGTGATAACCGTCCGGGCGCTTGCGCAGAACCTCGAGGGCCAGGTTCACCTTGGCCGAAGTCCTGAGCACCAAGCGGCGGGGACTCCTCGGCCGCTTCAACAAGGCAGAGAAGGGTAACACGCAGGACGGCGGATGGTCAACGGAAGTCTTGGATATTCACATCTTGCGGCACGGTCAGCTTCATCAGCTCGGGGTCGAAACCAGTGTTGCGCTGGGGATCCTTGTATTGAAAGTTGACCTCGAGCTTTCCGTCGAGCGAGGCGAGGTGCGGGCCCTCCGGCCTGAGGACGACGCGGGCAGGCTGCGATCCACCCGTCCACTCGACCCGCCGGGGCTCGCCCGATGCGGGATCGAGCCAGATGCGCTGGCGGCCGTCGGTGGTTTCGAAGGCCAGGGATGGACCGGTGTCATCTGCCGCGAGCATCTCGCCCGAGAGCGGATCGCGCGGGGGCAGAGCGTAGCCGGCGAGCAGCGCGACCAGATCTTCGGCCCCCAGCGCCAGGCCAAGCCATCGCCGGGTCGCGTCCGGCGAGGAGCGGGCGAGGAAAGCGCGATGATTGGCGACTTCCCAGAGCGTCAGGGCGTCGGCGTCGGAGGCGACCACGAGAATGGGCTGGCCGAAGGGCGCCAGCGCCTCGAAGCGGAGCGCGGATGGCGCGCGGAGAAGCAGGACGCCCGTGAGCCGATCGGTGCGCGCGCCGCGGCGGATCTGCACGTCGGCCAGCGTCCGCAAGTCGTGGAATTCGTGCCAGCGGGCCTCGAGCGCGGCGCGGGCGGCCTCGACCTCGGGTGGGAGTGGCCGGCGCGGCGGCAGCGAGGCGCAACCGCTCGCCGTGAGGAGCGCGCTCAGCAGGAGGACGAGAGCGCCGAGCCTACTTCTGCTCGGCCTTGGGACGGTCGCCACCCTTGGCCCGGCGTGCCTTCTCGCGCGCGTCGGCGATCTTCTTCTTGAGGGTGCCGGCGATGGCGTTCTCGGGATCGGCCTTGAGCGCACGCTCCCATGTGGCGACGGCGTCATCGGTGCGGCCGTTCTTGAGGAAGGCGTCGCCCAGATGGTCGAGAATGACCGGGTCTTCCTTGGCGAGGGAGAGCGCGCGCTGCAGCTCCGCGAGCGCCTCGGCGTAGCGGCCCTGCTGGTAGTAGGCCCAGCCGAGGCTGTCGAGGAAATAGCCGTTCTCGGGATCCAGATCGAGCGCGCGCTTGATGAGCTGGACCGCCTCCGTCAGGTTCTGTCCGCGCTCGGCGTACATGTAACCGATGTAGTTGTAGGACTCGGCGTGCTTGGGGTCGATGACGAGGACGCGCCGGAAGGCGTTGATGGCCTCGTCGAAGCGCCCCTGCTTCTCGTACACCACGCCCGTCTGAAAGACGAGGTCCCTGTTCTTCTCGTCGAGGCTGAGCCCCTCCTGGAGCGCCGACAACGCGCGCTCGAATTGGTCGGCGCGGAAGTACGCCGTGCCCAGATAGAGGAAGAGGTCGGGCCGCTTGGGCTCGAGATTGACGGCCTCCTGCAGCGCCTTGATCGCGTCCTCGTGGCGCTTGGCGCGCCCGTAGAGGAAGCCGAGCTGAACGCGCGCGTCCACCGAGCGCGGGTCGGCGGCCAGGATCTTCTCGAGCTCGCCGAGCGCCTCGCTGTCCTTGCCCCCGTCCATGAGCGTGGTCGCCAGGAAATAGCGCGCGCGCATGTTGCCGGGCTCGAGCTCGACGGCGGTGCGAAACGCCGACGCGGCGCGGTCGAACTGCTTCTGCTCGTAGTAGATCGCGCCCAGCTTGATCCACACGCGAGGGTCGCGCGGCACCGAGCCTGCCAGTGCCTCGACCTCGCCCTGCGCCTCCTTGAATCGGCCCAGCCGCACCAGCACGTCGCCGAGCCGCTCGATGAAGGCCATGTTGTCCGGGTTGGCCTGGAGCGCCTGACGGTAGATCTTGACCGCTTCCTCGGGCTTCTGGCGCGTCTCGTAGACGAAGCCGAGCGCCATCCACGCGGCGTCGAGGTCGGAGTCGAGCTCGACTGCGCGCTTGAGCCGCGTGATCGCCTCGTCCCATTGCTCGGAGTCGATGGCGACCCGGCCGAGGAGGTGATAGGCCTGGGCGGAATTCGGCTGCGCGGCGACCAGCCGCAGCAGGACGGCGCGCGCCTTGTCGAGCTGGCGCAGCTCGAGGTGCTGCTGGGCCAGCGCGAGGTACGCGTCGGACGAGTTGGGCGCGAGGACGAGCGCCTTCTCGAGCTCCGCCTCCGCGTCAGGGTAGCGGCGCTGGCGGCGGAAGATCTCGGCGAGCGTCAGGTGCGGCGCCGGGCTCTGCGGCTCGAGCGCCGTGGCCTTCTCGGCGGCCTCCACGGCGCGGGCTGGGTCGTTGGTGCGGGCCAGCCACTGCGCCAGCTGCACCCACAGGCCGGCCGTGTCCGGGTCGCGCTCGATGGCGCTCCGCATGGAGACGATGGCGTCTTGCAGGTGGCCCGCGCGCGCGTGCATCTGCGCGACGGAATAGTGGTAGTACGCCGCGGCCCGCGCGTCGCGGAAGCGGAGGGGCTGTGCGATGGTCTCGGAAGACTGGTCGCCCGCCCGCTCGATCGGCAGCGTGGAGGCGCAGCCCGCGAGGAAGATCGCGGCCGAAAGGACGGGCACGATACGAGTCATGGCTGCTCCGAAGCGGCGGGAGCACGTCGCTCGCCGCGCGCCAGCAAGTCCTTGGTCAAGAGGTGTCTGATGGACGAGGCAACCTCTGGATCGGCGACACGCTGCGCAGCCGCCTCCACGAGACTCTGCTCCTCGTCGGTGAGCCGCCGCGGGGCTGCCACGCGGCGGGTTCTGCCTTCCTCGCTTCGATCCACACCGCCCGGCGCCATCCCACGGTTCATCCCCCCACGGTTCATCCCCATGACGAAGCGGACTGCCGTGATGGCCGGCCCGTGGCGCTTCGCGAGAGTGGCGGCGATGATCGCTCCGCGGAGCGTCAGCTCCTGGAGCCACGGGGAGTTGTCGACGGCGACCTCGAGCGTGCTCTGCCTGAGCGACTGTGGGCGTGAGCGCCGGGCCGCCTCGGGTCCCACCGTCGTCTCCCACTCCCGGCGGATGGTCTCTTCGAGCATCCGCTCGGCCAGGGCCGGGACAGCCGAGGTCAGAAGGGTGCCGACACGCACCGGACTGTGATGGCCTCGCATTCTCATGAGACCCCCATCATACTTGAGCTATCCCCCTATTCGCCACACCGAAGCCGGAGCCCCGGCTGGCCAAATTGACTCCCCCCACCCCGGCCCTTATCATGGCGAGGCGATGGGCCGACCGCAGCGTGGTCAGAGTCTTGCCATGACCATCGACGACCTCGCATTCGGCGGCGAAGGGGTCGGCCGGGTGGACGGATACGTCGTCTTTGTGCGGGGTGGCGTGCCCGGCGATCGGCTGCAGGTTCGCCTCGATCAGGCCCGCGCTCGCTTCGGTCGCGGCACGATCGAGGCCGTCCTCACCCCCTCCCCCCACCGCGTCGAGGCGCCCTGCCCATACTTTGGGCGCTGCGGCGGCTGCCGGTTGCAGCACGTGGACTATGCGGCCCAGCTCGCGTTCAAGAGCAAGCAGGTCGCCGATGCCCTGGCGCGCTTGGGGGGTCTCCCACCGGTCGAGATCCGCCCGATACTCCCCGCTGCAGACACGTACGGCTACCGCAACAAGATGGAATTCACCGTCGCGCGCACGAAGGACGGTGCGGGCCTGTCCGTAGGACTGCACGAGGCGGAGCGCTACGACAGGGTGCTCGACATCGAGCGGTGTCTGCTCCAGTCCGACCGGATGAACGCGCTCCTCGACGAGTCGCGCCGCTTCTTCGTCGAGCACACGCTGACCGCGTACGAGCAGGATTCGGGCGAGGGACTCCTGCGCTTCCTCATGCTGCGGGACGGTCACCAGACGGGCGAGGCCATGGCCAACGTGGTCACCTCGTCGCCGGCGGTATCCGAGATCTCGCCGCTCGCCGGGCGCCTGGTGGAGCGCGTGCCGGAGACCGCCAGCGTGATGATGAACGTGAACCCGAAGAAGGCGAGCGTGGCCGTCGGCATCGAGGAGCACCTGCTGGGTGGCCGCGACCACATCCGCGAGTCCGTCGGCGGACTGAGCTTCCAGATCTCGGCGAACTCGTTCTTTCAGACCAACACGGTCCAGGCCGAGCGTCTCTTCGCCCTTGTCCTCGAGTCGGCCGGGCTCGGTGGCGGGGAGACGGTCTTCGACCTCTACTCGGGCACGGGTGCGATCAGCCTGCTGCTGGCGCAGCGCTGTCGTTGGGTCTACGGCGTCGAGGTCGCGCAGGCCGCCGTGGACGACGCCGCGCGCAATGCCGCGGCCAACGGGATCGCCAACTGCACGTTCCTCGCGGGGGAGGTCCGGTTCGTGCTTCCGTCGCTCCTTGCTCAGGGCGTGAGCGCGCAGGTCGTGGTGGCCGATCCACCGCGGGCGGGCTTTCATCCCAAGGCCCTGAGCGCGCTGGCGCAGCTGGCTCCGGCCCGGATCATCTACGTGTCGTGCAATCCGGCGACGCTGGCGCGCGATCTCGGCGAGCTCACGCGCGCGGGCTATCGTCTCGACTGGGTGCAGCCCGTGGATATGTTCCCGCACACTCCCCACATCGAAGCCGTCGCTCGCCTGGAGCGCATCAGCGCGTGAGACCGTATCTCCTCCGGCGGCTGTGGCAGGCCGTCCTCGTGCTCTTCGGCGTCTCGGTCGTCGTGTTCCTGATCCTGCACCTCACGGGTGATCCTGCTGCCCTCCTCCTGCCACCGGACGCGACGGCCGAGGACGTCGCGCGCTTCCGCAAGGCCATGGGCTTCGACGACCCGGTCGCGGTCCAGTACCTGCGCTTTCTCAAGGGCGCGCTCCGGGGAGACTTCGGCGAATCGCTGCGCCACGGCGAGCCCGCGATGGCGCTGGTGGTCGAGAGGATGCCGGCCACCTTCGAGCTGGCCGGCGCGGGGCTGCTGCTGGCGCTGTGCCTGGCCATTCCGGCCGGCATCATCTCGGCCGTCAAGCGCAACACGCCGATCGACTACGTCTCGACCGTCGTCGCGCTCACCGGCCAGGCGATGCCCACGTTCTGGCTCGGCATCATGCTCATTCTGGTCTTCTCTGTGCGGCTCAACTGGCTGCCGTCGTCGGGCCGCGGCGATCTCCAGCACCTCATCCTGCCCGCCGTGACGCTCGGGCTCTTCACCACGGCCCGCATCACCCGGCTCACGCGCTCGGGCATGCTCGAGGTGCTCGGGCAGGACTACATCCGCACGGCGCGCGCCAAGGGCGTCTCCGAGCAGCCGGTGGTCTGGAAACACGCGCTCAAGAACGCTTCGATCCCCATCATCACGATCGTCGGGATCGAGCTCGGCACGCTCCTGGGCGGCTCGGTCATCACCGAGACCATATTCGCGTGGCCCGGCGTGGGCCGCTTGTCCGTTCAGGCCATCTTCAACCGCGACTATCCGGTGGTGCAGGCGGCGGTCTTCCTTCTCGCGAGCACCTTCGTGTTTCTGAATTTCCTCGTGGACCTGGCGTACACCTGGCTCGATCCGCGGATCCGGTTTCGCTGATGACGCCGCCCAATGGCGTCTCGACTGCCGTGTTGCTGGCGCCGGCCTCCGCCGAGGAGCGACAGTGGCTCGTCACGCTCAGGCGTCTGGCCCGCCGGCGCACCGCGCTCTTCGGCCTCGCGGTGGTCGCCGTGGTGGTGCTGGCGGCCATCTGCGCTCCGCTCCTCACACCCTTCGATCCCATCGAGCAGGACATCAACCAGCGCCTCAAGGAGCCGGGCTGGCGCAATGCGGCCGGACAGGCGCACACGCTGGGCACCGACCATCTGGGCCGCGATATCCTGACCCGCATCATCTACGGCTCGCGCGTGGCGCTCGTGGTCGGGCTGTCGGCGGTGCTGATCTCGGGTGTCCTGGGCATGGCCATCGGCCTTGTCGCGGGCTATTTCGGCGGCAAGGTCGACGACTTCTTCATGCGTCTGGCCGATGTCCAGCTGGCTTTTCCGTTCATCCTGCTCGCCATCGCCGTCATCGGCGTGCTGGGACCGAGCCTGAGGAACATCATCATCGTCATCGGCGTGTCCTCCTGGGTGGTCTACGCGCGCGTCGTGCGCGGCGAGGTGCTCTCGATCCGGGAGCGCGAGTTCGTCCAGGCTGCCATCGCGCTCGGCAGCCGTGACGGCCGGGTGCTCCTGCGCCACGTGCTGCCGAACGCCTTCACGCCATGGCTCGTCGTTGCCACGCTCGACATGGCGCGTGTCATCGTCATCGAGTCGGCGCTGTCCTTCCTGGGCCTGGGCGTCCAGCCTCCGACGCCGACCTGGGGCGGCATGCTGGCCGACGGGCGCGTCTACCTCTCGACGGCGTGGTGGCTGGCGACCTTCCCGGGGCTGGCCATCCTGGTCACCGTGCTGGGCATCAACCTGCTCGGCGATGGCCTGCGCGATACGCTCGACCCTCGTCTGAAGCTCTAGGGACGACCAGGGACGCTTTGGTCCTGGTCGGGGCTTTTCTCATCGACGGCACAGGGGCCGAGCCCGTGCGCGGCCGCGCGGTCGTCGTGCAGGACGGGCGCATTGTAGAGGTCGTGGACGAGTCGCGGGCGCCGCGCGGCCACCGCATCGACCTCGCAGGAGGGATCATATCCAGGCGCTGGGGGACGTGCGGCTCGTGCTTGCACGAGGTGCGATGATCAAGTCGTCATGATCACGGTCCGGCGGGCGGTAGAGCGCGGGCATGCCGACCACGGATGGCTCGACACGCGCCACACCTTCTCCTTCGCCTCCTACCATGATCCCGCGCATATGGGCTTTCGCTCGCTCCGGGTCATCAACGAGGACCGCGTGCAGCCTGGAGAGGGTTTCGGCACCCACGGCCACCGCGACATGGAGATCCTGACCTGGATCCTCGAAGGGGAGCTGGGGCACAAGGACAGCATGGGCAACGGCTCGATCATCCGGCCGGGTGATCTCCAGCGCATGAGCGCCGGGACGGGGGTGACGCACAGCGAGTTCAACCCATCGCGCGAGTCGCTTGTCCACTTCCTGCAGATCTGGCTCCTGCCGAACGCATCCGGGCTCCCGCCGAGCTACGAGCAGGAGCGGTTCCTCCCCGAGACGAGGCGCGGGCGGCTCCGGCTCCTCGCGGCGGGCGACGGGCGCGACGGCGCGGTCACCATTCATCAAGATGCCGATCTCTGGACGGCACTGCTCGACCCGGGCGAGACGGTGCGGCACGCGCTCGGGGCAGGCCGGTACGCATGGGTCCACGTGGCGAGAGGGGCGGTGAGCCTGAATGGCCTCACGCTCGGCGCGGGCGACGGGGCCGCGGTGCGCGACGAAACCGCGCTCGAGATCCGTGCCGTGGCTCCCGCCGAAGTTCTCGTCTTCGATCTGGCCTGAGTTGATCGAGCGGTTAGCCCAGCAGTCCCGCCGGGCGTGACAAGTCACGCAGCGCTTGGGCTAGAAGCAACGCGAAGAAGAGACCGCAGAGCAGCACCGCGACCTCCCGCCAGAGGGCCGGCCGCAGCGCGGGCGGCAGGAGCGTCCGGTTGACCCAGAGCGTGTGGACTGACAGCACGACGAAGTTGCCGGCCGCCACGTTGGCTCCGATGAGGATGAGCTGGAACGGATCGGCGACCGTCATTGCCGCGCAGCCCGCCACCGTGAAGCTGCCCAGCGCCAGCCAGTAGACGCCTCCCGCTCCGCTCTCGGCGCCGGACGGCAGTGTCCGGGCCCGCGCCGTCCAGAGGATATCGGTGACGCTCCGCGCGAAGCCTGCGACGATGCCAACCTGGGTCGCGGCGAGGATGCCGAAACCCGTCAGGAGCGCCACCGTCCAGAGAAGGAAGCCATAGCGCTGGCCCAGGGCTTGCGGCAGGCCGATCGCCGCCGTGAAGCCGCTCCAGCGCTCACCCGGCCGCGCGAGCTGCACCGTGAGCAGAACCGGCAGTGCCATCCCCGCCAGGCAACCCGCCGTCCAGAGATACCACAGGTCCGTGCGGAGGTAACGCCACCACTGGCGCCACTTCTCCAGGTTGGCCGCCGTGGGGTCGAAGGTCGTTCCCTCCCGGGCGAAGCGCACGAGCTCGCCGCCGACCATCACCGGGCGCCCCTTGACCGTGCCGGCCATTCCGAAGCCCTTGTCGCGCAGCCAGTGCGTGAGCGCGGCATTGATCGTGCCGCCGCCGCCCGAGTACGCCGCGAAGGCTGCCAGCATCCACCAGTCGACATCGGGCGGCACGGCGTTGACGCTCGCCGCGGACCCGATGAAACCCTGCGCCACCCGCTGCCACGTGCTCCACGGGACCATCGTCAGCGTCAGGGCCGACAGGAACAGCAGCGCCACGCCCACGACGAGCCACTCCACGAGCTCGACCGAGCGGCGCAGGCGCGGGCCGAGAGCCGTGGCGAGGACGGCGCCGAGGAAGATCAGGTAGCCGAGGGCGACGATGACCGGGCGGTCATCGGCCCGCGGCGGCCGTCCGAGAAAGGCCGCTGCGAGCGTGGTGCCCGCGGCGAGCGCCCAGCCGGGCCAGCCTGCCTGCGCCAGGTGCAGGAGCGCGTAGGCGTAGCCCCAGAAGCGTGGCCCGGGAGCTCCCCGCATGAACCCGGCGAAGATGGACTCGCCGGTGGCGAGGGTATAGCGGGCCATCTCGGTGTTGAGGAGAGCCTGGAGGAGGATGGACAGCGTGCAGATCCAGAGAAGGCCCGTTCCCCACCGTGCCGTCACCGCGGGCCCCAGCACCCAGTCGCCCGATCCGAGCGAGAGGCCGAGCAGGATGGCGGCCGGGCCGATGACGCGCACGACGTTGCGCATGGTGTAGGGCGGTGGCTGCGGCAGATCCGACTGTCGCCATGCCGGGGACGTGATCGTGACCGAGCTCATCGCTGCGCCCGTCGTCCGAACTTCGGCGGGCGGGGCGCGATCAGGACGAAGGCCGCCGCCAAGCTGTCGAGCAGCACGTCGCCCAGACTCCCGGAGCGCGTGGGCAGCGCCGTCTGCCGCAGCTCGTCGAGCGCCGCGGTAAGCACGCAAAGCGACAGCGGCATCCGCCAGCCGCCAAGCGCGCGCCGCCAGAGACCACTCAGCACCGCATACTCGAGGACGTGGGCCGCCTTGCGAAGGAAGAAGTGCGCGGCCTGGATCTGGACGGGCGATGCGCGCGGAAAGAGCGCTCGGAGCGTCGGCTCCAGCCAGCTGGCCGTCTGCGGACCGCTCCAGTAGCCGCTTCCCAACCACGCGACGAGCCCGGTCCAGCAGAGCGGCGGCAGGAGCCGGAGCATGGTTCACGGTGGCATGACACCCGGAAGTTGACAAGGCTCTCCCACTAAACATAGGATGAGCGCATGTCGCTCCAGGAGGTCCTCGACGAACTCCTGACATCGTCCCGGACCGGCCCTCTCATCACAGCGTCGCGTCACTTCGCGGCGCGCCCACCCATCTACGCGCCGTTTCCGTCCTCGCTCGATCCGCGCCTGGTCGAGGCCCTCAGTCGTCGCGGCATCCGGCAGCTCTACTCGCATCAGGCTCGAGCATTCGAGACGATCGCGAAAGGGGAGCACCTGGTTGTCGTGACGCCGACCGCCTCGGGCAAGACGCTCTGCTACAACCTGCCGGTCCTGCAGGCGCTGGTCCAGCAGCCCGAGTCCCGTGTCCTCTATCTCTTCCCGACCAAGGCGCTGGCCCAGGACCAGCTGGCGGAGCTTATCGAGCTCGCGAAGACGCTGCCCGACATGCGGATGTACACGTATGACGGGGACACGCCGCAGGACGCGCGCCGCTCGGTGCGGGGACGAGCGAACCTCGTGCTCACCAACCCTGACATGCTGCACTCGGGGATCCTGCCGCACCACACCAAGTGGGTAAACCTCTTCCAGACCCTGCGCTACGTCGTGATCGACGAGCTGCACGCGTACCGCGGCGTGTTCGGCAGCCATCTCGCCAATGTCCTCAGGCGCCTCAAGCGCATCTGTCGCCACTACGGCTCCGCGCCGCAGTTCATCATGGCCTCGGCGACCATCGCCAACCCGAAAGAGCTGGCCGAGCGGCTCACGGGCGAGCCGGTCGGCGAGGTGAGCGAGAGCGGCGCGCCCACGGGCGAGAAGCTCTTCCTCTGCTACAACCCGCCGGTGGTCAACGCCGAGCTCGGCATCCGCGCGCCGTACCTCGGCGAGGCGGCCGGCCTGGCCATTCGCTTTCTCAAGGAGCGCGTCGCCACGATCGTCTTCTGCCAGAGCCGGCTGGCCACGGAGGTCGTGCTCTCGAGCGTGAAGAAGGGCGTCGAGGACCGCACGGGCGACGCCGGCCTCGTGCGCGGCTACCGCGGCGGGTACCTGCCATTGCGGCGGCGGGAAGTCGAGCAGGGGCTGCGCTCGGGCGAGGTAGTAGGCGTCGTCGCCACGAGCGCGCTCGAGCTCGGGATCGACATCGGCCATCTCGACGTGGCGGTGCTGGCCGGCTACCCGGGCACCATCGCCTCGATGTGGCAGCAGGCGGGACGTGCGGGGCGGCGGAGCGACCTGTCGGCGGCCATCCTTGTAGCGACGAGCGCGCCCATGGACCAGTATCTAGCGGCGCATCCGGACTATCTCTTCGGCGCCCCGCCCGAGCACGCGCGCGTCAATCCCGAAAATCCGTTCATCCTGGTCAACCATCTCAAGTGCGCGGCTTTCGAGCTGCCGTTCGGTGCCGCCGCGACCTTCGGCGGTGACGTGCAGGCGCATCTTGCCGCGCTCGAGGAGGAAGGCCTGCTCCACCGCGCGGGTGCGCAGTTCCACTGGACGTCCGAGACTTACCCCGCCGACCATATCTCGCTCCGCACGGTCACGTCGGACAACTTCCTCGTGATCGACACCACGGCGCGGGATGACAAGCAGGTCAAGCGCCGACAGATCATCGCCGAAGTGGACTGGAAGAGCGCCTTCGCCATGATCTACCCGAAGGCCATCTACATGGTCGAGGGCGAGCCCTTCGAAGTCCAGGAGCTGCACTACCGCGAGGACGAGGAGAAGGTCGCCTACGTCAAGAAGGTCGCCGTGGACTACTTCACCGACGCCATCAGCGCCAAGGGCGTTTGGATCCTGCAGCGCTTCGGCCGGCAGGAGACCAGGGGGCTCGTGGCCGAGCACGGTGAGGTGCTGGTCGCCGAGAAGGTCGTCGGCTTCAAGAAAATCAAGATGGGTACGCTCGAGAACGTGGGCTCGGGTGAGGTCGAGCTGCCCCAGCAGGAGATGCACACAACCTCGGCATGGCTCACCGTCGACCCGGCGCTCCTCGCCGAGATCTCGTCCCACCGCGACGAGCTCGTGGACGGGCTGCGGGCGCTCACGCGTCTGATCCACTCGCTGGCGCCGATCTTCCTCCTCTGTGACATTCGCGATATCGGCGCCTGGCTCGGCGACGGCACGCCCTCCGCGGAGGGCCAGGTGGTGACGCGCGAGACCATGCGGGCCCAGTTGGTCCAGGGCGACCTGTTCACGCCCGTGGGCTCGAGACCCTCGAGATCTGCCGGTGCCCGGCCGGGTGTCCATCCTGCGTCGGCCCCGTCAACGAGGTGGGTCGACGCGCCAAGCCAGTGGCGCTGGCGCTTCTCCGGCGGCTCGTCGCGCGCCGCTGAGGTTATCCTCCTTGTGACAGACAGACCGTCCATCCCCGACTTGAGTCTCGTCATCCGGCGCCTCGAAGCCAAGAGCCGCGCGAGCTCTGCCGTCCGCCGGACGGGCTCGCTCGAGGATCTGCTGGGCGGCGCCGTCGAGAAGACCGAGCGCGGGGAGGTCCTGTTGGTTCGGCGGCGATTCGACCCAGGGCATTTCCACGGCCGCCAGCCCCTTCACGGGGCGCGCGAGATGGCCGGCGCGCCCTTGGCGCTCCTGGCGAGAGCCGAGGCGCCGCCTGCGGGGCCGCGCCTCCTCTACCTGGACACCGAGACCACCGGGCTTGCGGGCGGCACCGGCACCTATGCCTTCCTCGTGGGCATGGGCTTCTTCGATGGCGAGATCTTCGAGGTCCGCCAGTACTTCATGCGTGATCTCGACGAGGAGCCGGCGCTGTTGGCGGCCCTCGAGCCGCTCTTGCAGCAGGTCGACGGCCTCGTCACCTACAACGGAACCGGCTTCGACCTGCCGCTGCTGGAAACGCGCTTCGTCCTAGCGCGCCGGCGGTGGCCGGCGGCGGCCTTCCATCTCGACCTCTTGCCGGCGGCGCGACGGTTGTGGAGCGCGCGGCTGCCGGACTGCCGGCTCGCCACCGTCGAGCAGCACGCCCTCGGTTTTCGGCGCGAGGGTGATCTACCGGGCGCACTCATCCCAGCAGCCTACTTCGACTATCTCAGGCGCAAGGCACTCGGCGAGCTGCCTCGTGTGTTCGAGCACAACCGTCACGACATCCTTTCGCTGGCAGCCCTCACTGGGTGGGTGGCGGATGCTGTGGCCCGGGCGCCAGAGCCCCGTCATGGTCCCGATGAGCTCGCGGGACTCGGCAGGCTGTGGGAAACAGCAGATCCCGAGCGCGGCGAGGCCTGTTACCGGATGGCGCTCAACCGGGGACTGCCGAGCCCCGCGCGGGAGCGGATCTTCGTGCGCATGGCCTGGCGGGAGAAGCGGCGGGCGCGCTGGGAAGCCTCGCGCGAGTTCTGGGAAGCGGCGGCCCGCTGCGCGCGGGTGTTCGACGCGCGCCCGTGGGAGGAGATCGCGAAGATCGAGGAGCACCGGACGCGCGACTTCGCCGCCGCGCACGCGGTCGTGACCGAAGCGCTCGAGCGCGCTCGCATCCACCGAGCACCTGAGCTCGTGCTCGGCGCGCTCGCGCATCGGTTGGACCGGCTGGCCCGCCGGCTGCGCCCCGGACTCTAGGATGTTCGAGAGGCTGGCCGCGCGGCAACTCTCGCCGGCCCGACGTTCCCGCGCCTAGCGCTTCTGCAGCACCTCGGGGTTGACCGGTGTGGGCGGCGTCGTGCCCTCCAGGACGGCGAGGCAGTTGTCCACGGCGAGTGTCGCCATCTTCACGCGCGTCTCCGACGAAGCGCTCGCGATGTGCGGCGCCAGCACCGCGTTGGGAAGATCGAGCAGGCCCGGATGAACCTTCGGTTCCTCTTCGAAGACGTCGAGGCCGGCGCCGGCTATCCACCCCTCCTTGAGGGCCTGGACCAGGGCCGCCTCGTCCACCACTGGGCCGCGCGACGCGTTGACGAGGTACGCCGTCTTCTTCATCGTCTTGAGCGACTCCGCATTGATCAGATGGCGCGTCTCGGGCAGGAGCGGTGTGTGGATCGTGACGAAGTCCGACTCGCGCAAGAGTGTCGCCGTGTCGCTGCGAGTGGCCTTGAGCTCGCGCTCGGCGGCGGAATCCGCCGCCACCGCGTCCTGATAGAGGACGCGCATGTCGAAGCCGAGCGCGCGCCGGGCCATGGCGCGGCCGATGCGGCCGAAGCCGATGATGCCGAGCGTCTTGCCCGAGACGTCACCTCCCAGCAGTACCATGAACTCCCACTGGGTGAACTTGCCTTCCCGGACGTAGCGGTCCGCCTCAACCACCCGACGGGCCGTGGCCATGAGAAGGGTCCAGGCGAAGTCAGCCGTTGTTTCGGTGAGGACATCGGGAGTGTTAGTGACGACGACCCCGCGCTTGGTCGCCGCCGCTACGTCGATATTGTTGAATCCGACGGCAACGTTGGAGACCACCTTCAGGTCCGGGCAGGCGTCGAGGACCTGACTGTCAATGGCGTCGGTGATCAGACAAACGAGGCCCTGGCACCCTTTGAGCCGTGCGATGAGATCGGCTTTGCCGAGCGGCTTGTCTCCTTTGTGGAGGTCCACGTCGGCCCGACTTCGAGCCCGGGCTATCGCCTGGTCAGGCAGCGATCTCGAGATCAACAGGGTAGGCTTCGCAAGGGGAGAGGCCATATGGTCTCCATCTAAGTTATTGACTTACAACTATTTATTATTACTTGACTTCCGCCGATCGAGCAATTATATTAGCACTCGTGTTCGGTGAGTGCTAATCACCGAGTGATCACGATTGGGGCCCGAAGCGACCAACATCTTATCCATCGGGAGGCGATTTGGCTATGAAGATTCGTCCGTTGCACGACCGCATTCTCGTCAAGCGTCAGGAGGAGAAGGAAACCAAGAAGGGGGCCATCATCATCCCTGACTCGGCCAAGGAGAAACCCCAGGAGGGCAAGGTAATCGCCGTGGGCAACGGCAAGGTCACCGATGAGGGCAAGAAGGTCCCGCTCGACGTGAAGACAGGAGACAGGATCCTCTTCGGCAAGTATTCGGGCTCCGAGGTCACGCTGGACGACGAGGAGTACCTGATCCTCCGCGAAGAGGACGTGCTCTGCATTCTTGAGTAGCCGCTAGTCGGCGCCCGGGCGAGACTGCCCGGCGGCCACCCGACCGGCCATCCAGGCCGGTCAATTCCATACGAACGAACGAGGAGGAAAGTCAAGATGGCCAAGCAGGTTCTATTCAGTGACGAAGGGCGGGCCGCCCTGCTGCGGGGGGTCAATGTCATGTCCCACGCGGTGAAGGCCACCATGGGCCCCAAGGGCCGCAACGTGGTGATCGACAAGAAGTTCGGCAGCCCGACGATCACCAAGGATGGCGTCACCGTCGCGAAGGAGATCGAGCTCAAGGACAATTACGAGGACATGGGCGCCCAGATGCTCAAGGAAGTCGCGTCCAAGACCTCTGACATCGCCGGTGACGGGACGACTACGGCGACCGTGCTGGCACAGGCCATCTTCAAGGAAGGCCTGAAGAACGTGACCGCCGGCGCCAACCCGATGGGGCTCAAGCGCGGCATCGACGCGGCCGTCGATGCCGTCGTCGCAGAACTCAAGAGGCTGAGCAAGTCGACCAAGGACAAGAAGGAGATCGCGCAGGTCGCCACCATCGCCTCCAACAACGACAAGACGATCGGCACGCTGATCGCCGAAGCCATGGAGAAGGTCGGCAAAGACGGCGTAATCACGGTCGAGGAGTCGAAGTCGGCCGAGACGGTCCTCGACGTGGTCGAGGGCATGCAGTTTGACCGCGGGTATCTCTCGCCATACTTCGTCACCGACGCCGAGCGCATGGAGTGCGTCCTCGAGGACGCCGTCATCCTGATCCACGAGAAGAAGATCAGTGTGATGAAGGACATGCTGCCGCTGCTCGAGCAGGTGGCGCGGGCCGGCAAGCCGTTCCTCATCATCGCCGAGGACATCGAGGGTGAGGCGCTGGCCACGCTCGTGGTCAACAAGCTTCGCGGCACGCTTCACTGCGCGGCAGTGAAGGCGCCCGGATTCGGGGATCGCCGCAAGGCCATGCTCGAGGACATCGCGACCCTGACCGGCGGCAAGGCAATTACCGAAGACCTCGGCATCAAGCTCGAAAACATCAAGCTCGAAGACCTCGGCCGCGCCAAGAAGATCGTCGTGGATAAAGACAACACCACGATCGTCGAGGGTGGCGGCAAGACAGGCGCCATCGAAGGCCGCATCAAGCAGATCCGGGCGCAGATCGAGGAAACGACCTCGGACTACGACCGTGAGAAGCTCCAGGAGCGGCTGGCGAAGCTAGCCGGTGGCGTGGCGGTCGTCAAGGTCGGCGCCGCCACGGAGACGGCCATGAAGGAGAAGAAGGCCCGCGTGGAGGACGCCCTCAATGCGACCCGCGCGGCCGTCGAGGAAGGCATCGTCCCGGGCGGCGGCGTTGCGCTCCTGCGGGCGGCCACCAAGATCGATAACCTGAAGCTCGAGGGCGACGAGAAGGTCGGCGCGATGATCGTGCGCCGCGCGCTCGAAGAGCCGATCCGGCAGATCGTGGAGAACGCCGGGCTCGAGGGCAGCGTGATCGTGGAAAAGGTCAAGGCGGACAAGATCGCCACCCGCGGCTTCGATGCCGAGACGCTCGAGTACGTGGACATGATCGAGGCCGGGATCATCGACCCGACCAAGGTCGAGCGCGTGGCGCTGCAGAACGCGGCCTCGGTCGCGTCGCTGCTGCTGACCACGGAGGCGCTGATCACCGACATCCCGGAGGAGAAACCCGCCGCCGCCCCGCCGATGCCGCACGGGGATTTCTAAGAGCGGCCTGAAGCTCCAACACGGCCCTTGCCGGGCGACCGGCAGGGGCCGTGTCTTTTGGTCGACGTCTTGACGGCCGGTGCCGGCTGCGACGATGATGCGCGCGTGAGTTGTGTTCCCGGACTTCATCTGGTATCGTCAAGTGCTTTCAGATTGACCGTCTGACGTCCGAGGGGGTGAATCGTCTGTATCCGTACGAAACTCTGATCATCATCGATCCGCGGCCGACCGACGAGGAGGTCGCGGCCTTGCTCGTGCGCCTCACGGAGAGCCTCAAGGCGCTCGGCGCCGAAGTGGGCAAGTGCGAGAGCTGGGGCAAGCGCCGGCTGGCATACGACCTGCGCAAGCAGCGCGAGGGCACATACGCCGTCATCGAGTGCTCGGCCGAGCCCTCCACCATCAAGGAGTACGAGCGCCAGCTCAGGCTCAACGAGCAGGTGCTGCGCTTCCTGACGACTCGGGTGCCTGTCAAGAAGCGCGTTCGCGGGACGCCGAAGCCGCAGTTGGCTATTGTCGAGGAGAACGCCTGATGGCGAACCTCAACAAGGTATTCCTCATGGGAAACCTGACGCGGCCCCCGGAGCTGCGCTACACGCCCAGCGGCACTGCCGTGGCCGATCTGCGTCTCGCGGTGAACCGCAACTACACGACGCAGGGCGGGGAGAAGCGGGAGGAGACCTGTTTCTTGACCGTCGTGGTATGGGGGAAGCAGGCCGAGAGCTGCGGCGAATACCTCGACAAGGGCAGCCCCATTCTCGTGGAAGGGCGGCTTCAGACGCGTGACTGGGAGACGAAGGACGGCCAGAAGCGAAATGTCGTCGAGGTGGTCGCGGAGCGCGTGCAGTTCATGGGGCGGAGCAAGGCATCGGGCGCGCCGACTGCGTCCAGCGCGCCTGAAGCCGTCGAGGCGTCAGCGGTAGAAGGGGAAGACGAAGTCCCCTTTTAGGCGTACACGATAAGGAGAAAGCTATTCCGCCTACCAGCAAGCCAGTCAAGCGGCGCCGGTTCGGCCGGCGCAAAGTCTGTAAGTTCTGCATGGACAAGGTGCAGCTCGTCGATTACAAGGACGTGCGCCGGCTGAAGAACTTCGTGTCCGAGCGCGGCAAGATCACGCCGCGGCGCATCTCCGGCAGCTGCGCTAGACACCAGCGCCAGCTCACCCGCGCCATTAGACGGGCGCGCACCGTCGCGCTGCTCGCCCAGACCTCCGAATAGGGGGGATCCGCTTGAAGATCATCCTGATGGATGACGTACCGTCGCTCGGGCGCCGCGGCGAGGTGCGCGACGTCTCCGACGGTTACGCGCGCAATTTCCTCCTGCCGCAGAAGCTGGCGCTGAACGCGACGCCGGCCAACCTCAAGAACCTCGAGCAGATCAAGGTCCGGCAGGACGCGACGACTGCCAAGCTCAAGGCCCAGGCGCAGAGCCAGGCGCAGGCGATCGAGGCGCTGCACTTCGCCCACACCCGCCAGGCCTCGGACGAAGGCCGCCTCTTTGGCTCCGTCGGGAAGGCCGATCTTGCTGCGTTTCTCACGCAGCACGGCGTCGACGTCGAGCGGCGGCGGATCGCGATGGACGAGCCTATCAAGACGGTCGGAGAGTTCTCCATCCCGATCCGGCTCCATGCCGAGGTGACCGCGCAGCTCAAGGTCTCTGTCACCCGCGAGTAGCCGTGGCGACCCTGGCCGACCTGCTCACCTCCAAGATCCCGCCACACAGCCTGGAGGCGGAGCGGGCCGTGCTCGGCGGGATGCTGCTGGACCGGGAGAGCCTGCCGAAGGCGGTCGAGCTCCTCAAGCCCTCCGACTTCTACAAGGAGGGCCATCGCAAGATCTTCGATTCGATGCTTGCCCTCTTCGAGCGCAACGAGCCCGTCGATCTGCTCACGATTTCCGAGGAGCTCCGGCGGCGCACCGAGCTCGATGAGGTCGGCGGCCCGGCAGCCCTCGGCGCGCTCGCCGAGGAGGCGGCGACAGCGGCCCACCTCCTCTCCTACGGCGCCATCGTCCGCGAGAAGGCGGTCCTCCGGGATCTTATCCGCATCGCCACCGAAATCATCGGCAGGAGTTACGAGGGCCGGGACGACGTTGAGAAAGTGCTGGATGACGCCGAACGCCTGATTTTCCAGATCTCCGAGCGGCGCATGCAGGGCACGGCCTTCCCGGTACGCTCCATTCTCAAGGGCACCTTCGAGCAGATCGAGAAGCTCTACGACCAGAAAGAGCACATCACCGGGCTGGCCACGGGCTTTGCCAAGCTCGACGACATGACCTCTGGCTTCCAGCGAAGCGATTTCATCATCATCGCGGGGCGACCGTCGATGGGCAAGACCGCCTTCGCCATGAACGTTGCCCGGTATGCGGGTGTTCGCAACCACAAGCGCGTCCTTGTCCTGAGCCTCGAAATGTCCAAGGAGCAGCTGGTGCAGCGGCTCCTCTGCACCGAGGGCCGCATTGACTCGCACAAGGTGCGGACGGGCTATCTCGACACCCGCGACTGGACGAGTCTGACGAATGCCGCCGGCCGGCTGGCCGAGGCGCCGATCTTCATCGACGATTCGCCGGCCCTGTCGGTCCTGGAGGCGAGGGCGAAGGCGCGGCGCATGAAAGTCGAGCACGGGCTCGACATGATCGTCATCGACTACCTCCAGCTCATGCGCGGGCGCAACCCTGAGAATCGCCAGCAGGAGATCTCGGAAATCTCGCGATCGCTCAAGGCCCTGGCCAAGGAGCTCGACGTCCCGGTGGTTGCACTGTCCCAGCTCTCGCGGGCTGTCGAGAGCCGCCAGAGCAAGGAGCCGCAGCTCTCTGACCTGCGCGAGTCGGGCGCCCTCGAGCAGGACGCCGACCTCATCCTCTTCCTCTACCGGCCCGACCGCTATGCGAGCGAGCCGAATGAGAACGAGCATCTCGCCCAGATCATCGTCGGCAAGCAGCGGAACGGCCCGACGGGTCGGGTGGACCTCACGTTCCTCCCCGAGTACGCCTCCTTCGAGAACCGGGCGGAGCGCGACCAGGTACCGCAGCCCTTCTGATCGGCCGCGGCCGCCGCCCATGACCAAGGTCGTCATCATCGGCGCCGGTAAAGGGGGCCGCGCGCTGCTCGAGATGTTCAGCGGCGATCCCACCGTCATGATCCGGGGAGTGGCCGACGTCAATCCCTGGGCCCCTGGCCTCGAGCTGGCGCGCCGACTCAACATCCCGGTCTCGACCGACCTCAAGACCTTCGTGGCGGACCCGACCGTGGACCTCATCATCGACGTCACGGGCCGCCCAGAGGTCCAATCGACCATTCAGGCTGTTAAGCCACCGGGAGCCGAAGTGATGGGCGGAGCCAGTGCCAAGTTCATGTGGGACCTCTTGGCCGAGCGGAAGCGCTCCGAGGAGCTCGAGGACCGCTACGGGACCATGCTGCGGGAGATCCAGGCCCAGGCCGAGGGCGACTTCATCATCGGGCAGAACCCGAAGATGAAGGAGCTAGCGGAGCTCATCGTTCGCGTGGCCGCGACGCCGACCACGGTCCTGATCTGCGGCGAGTCGGGCACGGGCAAGGAGCTGGTCGCCCGGGCCATCCATCGGTACTCGAACCTGCGAGACCGGCCACTTGTCACGGTCAACTGCACGGCGCTGGCGCCGACGCTGCTCGAATCGGAGCTCTTCGGGCACAAGCGGGGCGCGTTCACCGGGGCGGTCTCGGACAAGCCCGGGCTCTTCGAGCGGGCGGACGGCGGCACGATCTTCCTCGACGAAGTCGGCGACATGCCGTTCGAGATGCAGGCAAAGCTCCTGCGCGTGCTGCAGACGGGAGAGACCAAACCGGTCGGCGACGTGATTACTCGCAAGGTACGGGTGCGCGTGATCGCTGCGACGAACAGAGACTTGGAGAAAGCGCTCGCGGCCGGCGAGTTCAGGGAGGACCTCTTCTACCGGTTCAACACCTTCACGGTCACGCTTCCTCCCCTCCGTGAGCGCGCCGAGGACATCCCGGTGCTGGCCCATCACTTCCTCCGCAAGGCCGAGGCCAAGGTGAACAAGCGGGTCGACCGCTTCGCGCCCGAGGCGCTCGACCTGCTCAAGCGCTATCCATGGCCTGGCAATCTGCGCGAGCTCGAGAACATCATCGAGCGCGCCGTGGTCCTCGCGACGAGCCGTCAGGTAGATGTCGTTCATCTGCCCCTGCACCTTCAAGAGACGGTGCCGGCCTCGCTCCGGACGGGCGAGGGGTTCATCGAGGCGCGGGAACGCACGCTTGCTGTCTTCGAGTCGCAGGCCATCACGCGGTTCCTCGTGGATGCCAGGGGGAATGTCTCGACCGCTGCCAGGCGCGCCGGAATCACCAGGCGAAACTTCCACCGGTTGATACTTAAATACTCAATAAATACAAAGGTTTTTAGGGATGGGACAAATAAGGCTCAATAAAGGGACATATCTGTCTCATCAATAGCTCCATAATTTCCAGCCATTCTTTCAGTTAGTTGTAACCAACTTGATTTTCTCTGATCACATTGTGAGACATGACGGTCTCACATTTTCTTGCTTTTTGGAGCTGCCCATCGACCACCTGTCTTTCCTTTCGGCCATTTGGCGCCACGGAACGCTTCTTGCGGGTGGAGATGACCAAGACCAAAGGAGGTCTCCGATGGCCGCGTATTGCCGATGCGGAAGCGAAGTGCATTTCGCCTTCGAGCAGCTCGGATGCATTGCGTGCGGGGCGCCCTGTTGTCCCGGTTGCGCGTACCAGCTCGAGTCCACCCACTACTGCGGCGCTTGCGCCGAGAGCCTGCTGGAGCTGCCTTGGGCGCCGCCCGCGCCCGCGCGGCCCTGAGTCGAGGAGGAAGACATGGAGAGCAAGGGCAAGACGTTCCGTCGGCTGCTCCAGGACGAGCCGTATCTCTTTACAGGCGGAATCTACTCGCCGCTCGACGCGCAGATCGCCGAAAGCGCTGGCATGAAGTCGATCTATCTGTCCGGCTACTCCGTGGCCATGCTCAACGGATGGCCCGACATGGGTCTCCTGACGATGACCGAGGTGGCCAAGACGGCGTCGATGGTCGCGAGCGCCGTCGAGGTGCCGATCATCGCAGACGCTGACGACGGATACGGCAACGCGCTCTCCACCATGCGGACCGTGCAGGAGTTCGTCAAGACCGGAGTGGCGGGTATTCACCTCGAGGACCAGCGATTTCCCAAGCGATGCGGTCACATCGCGGGCAAGACCGTCGTCTCGCGGGAGGAGGCCGTCGGCAAGTACAAGGCGGCCCTGGCTGAGCGCGACCGGCTGGACAGGGACTTCGTCATCATCGCCCGCACGGACGCATATGGCGCCGTGGGCGGCAGCATGGAGGAAGCCATCTGGCGCGGCCGCGCCTATGCCGATGCGGGAGTGGACCTCGTCTGGTGCGAGCTCTCCAACTCGGACCGCGGGCCAGCCGTCGAGTTCGCCCGAGCCATGCGGCAGAGCCATCCGAAGCTGCCCCTGGCCTTCAACTACTCGTCTTCATTCCGCTGGCACCGCGACGCCAGCCCACTGACCTTCCGCGAGCTGGGAGAGCTCGGCTACCGCTTCATCTTCATCACGCTGTTCGGCGCGCATGCCGCCATGTACGCCGTGTGGAACGCGATGCACGAGCTCGCAAAGAACGAGGAGCAGGGGCAGTGGGCGCTCGAGCGCTTGAAGGCGGGCCATCCGACGGAGAGCCACCACGTCATGGCCCGCGTCGCCCGCTTCCAGGAGCTGGAGCGGTGCTACATTCCTGGAGCGGAGGATCGCCTGCGCGGCTCGGACGGATTCGCCGAAGCCAAGGCCCACTGAGGCCGAGTCCTGCGCGTCAGGAGTCCCGGGCGCGCCAGCCCAACCACCGCGCGGCGCGCCAGGCTATGAGCGCGCCCGCGGCGACCACCGCTGCCAGCAGGACGATATTCTCGACGTTGCCCACGACGCGCCGCAGGCGCTCGACATAGTCGCCAAGGCCATATCCGATCGCCCAGCCGAGGCCAACCGTGATGGGCACGTAGAGGGCGGCGCCGAGCACATTGGCCGCCATGAATGGCCAGACGCCGAGGCCGAGAGCGCCCGCGAGCGGCCCCGCGGTGAACCTGAGACCCGGCGCAAAGCGGGCCACGAACACGGCGGTGGCGCCGCGTCGGGCGACGAAGCGCTGCATGGTTTCAAGCCGCTCCGGATGCCCGAGGATCCAGTGCGCGTGGCGCTTGAGAGCGCCCTTGCCGAAGCGCCGGCCGAGCCAGTAGCCGATGTTGTCGCCGAGAACCGCGCTCGCGAAGCCCACGGCCAGCACCATGGGCAGCTGGAGCTCCCCACGCCAGACGAGGTAGCCCGCCAGGAGCAGCACGGTCTCTTCCGGGACGGGCAACCCAGCATTGCCCAGGATGACAAGCACGAAGACCGCGGTATACCCCCAGTGAGCGACCAGTGCTGTGGGGTCCACGATGCCCGGGCTCGCAGCGAACCAGCCGAGGAGCAGACTCACGCCGGTATGGATCTCCGGGGGATCACGCTCACGTGCCCGTCCTCCTCGAGGATGGCGTACCGGACCTCGCTCATGGTCACGACGCTCTCCTTGCGGAGGGCCGCACGCACTTCGGCCAGGCTCATGTGCTCGCGGTCGAGGTTGTCGTGGAGGATGTGTCCGTGCTTGACGAGGACAGTCGGGATATTCTCGGCCAGCCGCTCGAAGCGCTTGTGCCGGAACGTCAGCCAGACGATCAGGAAGTTGAGCGCCATGATGGCGGCCGCCCCGAGCAGCCAGCCGCCCAGCGACGTGTTGTCGCCGATAGCCGCATTCTGCAGAACGTTGCTGATGATGAGCAGCACGACCAGGTCAAAGGCCGTCAGCTGACCCAGCTGGCGCTTCCCGGCGATCCGGACGGCCACGAGCAGGAAGCCGTACACGATCACGGAACGAAGGAGCTTCTCCGCCACCGTGCTGTTCGGCATCAGAATGTCCATGGCTGTCTCCTTGGGCGTCCGGGGGATGGTGGCGATCGGGATGGCCTGCTCAGCCTAGCAATCAAAGGGGCCAACCGACAAGAATCGGGTAAGCCCGGGTGTGCCCGGGAGTTTGACACCCCAGCGACCCGGGGCGTAGGCTGAGTGGCCATGCGGTGGACCTCGCCGGTGCTGCCGGCGTGTCTCGTTGGCGCCACTCTCTGCTTCTACACGGCGCCGGCTTTCACCATTTCCGACTTCGCCTGGGCCCCGAGTTACTTCAACGACACCGATGGCGATGTCCTGGGCTGACTCGTGTCGGCCAGGGTCTCGCTGTCGCTCGTCGAGCGGGCATCCCTCCTCCCGCTCCTGGTAGCCATCGGGGCTGCCGTCGGTCCGGCGGTGTGGACGAACCTTACCTGAGAGGAGCACGGCATGTTTGGTCTCGGAGCACAGGAGCTGATGGTCATCCTGCTCATCGCCCTCGTCATGTTCGGGGGCTCGAAGATACCGGAGCTGGGCCGCTCGCTCGGCCAGGCGATCCGTGAGTTCAAGAAGGGCACAGAGGAGCCCGACGCCAAGAGCGCCGCCAAGGACGGCGAGACCAAGGGCGGCGCCTCCTGATCTTGCGGGGGACGGCATCTGATCCCGGCGGGCTGACTGCGCTCCTGATCATCCTCGTCGGCAGCGGCGAGACCGACGCGCTCATCCCGCTCTACGCGGTGGCGTCTTTCTCTCGTTCACGCGGTCGCGGGCCGGCATTGTCCGGCGCTGGCTGGTGCGCCCCGAGGCTGGCTGGCGATGGCGCTGGTGGGTCAACGCGATCGGTGCCACGACGACCGGGCTCGTGGTAATGGTCATTACAGCGACCAAGTTCACGCACCGGGCCTGGGTGATCGTGCTGCTGATCCCGCTGCCGGTCTCGATGTTCCCTTCTCCAGCCCTTCCTCGACTATCTCAATCTCAATCACCTGCTGGCGCTCAGCGATTACCACATGCTCACCATCGTGATCCCGAGTTCGTGGCGAAGCACTGGTCAAGGGCGCGCCGCTCTTCCGCAAGAACGTGGTCGTCACGGAGGTCCCTTACTACTTGCACTGACCACGAACTCGGCGAATGGCGCAGATCGAGCGCGGGATGCGCTGGAACGCACCCCTCGACGTCCGCCAGCCGGGCGCCATGGCAACGGCATCGTCGCAATTCTTTGGCCACCATGATCTCGCGGGCTGGGGTAGGATGGCGAACGTCAGTGCAGGTTTTGCACTAACGTTTCATCGGGGAGGGCTATGGTCGGAACGGTCCTGAACCAAGTTCCGCAGGACCTCGTCCTTCGACCCGCTACCGAGGAGGACCATGGGGCGCTCCTGGCGCTTCAGGGCACAGCGCCCCATACCGGCGCCGCGCTGATCCAGGCCCGGCGCAATTTCTTCGCCCGCACAGATGCTTATCCCACCTCACGAGTCCTCGTCGTCGAGCAGCAGGGGGCGCTGGTCGGTGTCGAATGCATCGCGTTGACCGAGGTGAGGGTCGGGGGCGTCAACCGCAAGGCGGCATATTCCTTCAACACCATCGTCCGGCCGGGACTCCAGCGGAAGGGGCTAGGCCCCACGATGCTCGAGGCCGCCGAGCGCTGGGCCGTGGACCAGGGGGCGAGCTATCTCACGGGGTTCATCAAGGTTTCCAACGCCCCATCCATGAAGATGGTCACCGCGCTGGGCTGGGAGACGGTAGGCCGTTTTGACTACCTCGTGCTGGACCTCGCTCGGTTCGACCTCCCGGCGACGCCGCGAGCCGTCCACTTCGATCTCTACCGCGATCCCCACCTCATGCGCCTGCGCCTGGCTGCCGTCCAACCGCTCCACTTCGCGCCGGTGTTCCTGGAGCGCGAGCTCTTCTCGCCGCCGCCCGCCGGCGCCTACGCGGGCAGCTGGACCGCCAGCACCCGCCGCGGCACGGCCTGGCTGTCGATCTGGGACGACCGTCCCACGCGGCGTCTCGACCCCTTCGATTTCCGCGCCGTCAAGGCCTTCGACTTCATGCTCGAGGGAGCCGAGCCGCTCACGGCTTTCACGAACCTGATCGGGGTCCTCGCCCAGCGTGGCGTGCGGCAGCTCCTGGTGCCGTTGCCCGCCGAATCGGCAGCCTGCTCGATGCTCCGGCCTTTCGCCGGGGAGGTCGTGGACTTCAACTTCGTGGTCAAGCGCCTGCGCGGCAGTGATCCAGTTCCCCCCGGCCCGCTCTACTTCGACATCCGCCACTGACCGGTCCCTCCGGTGACCGGCGTCTCTCTGGTAGACTGAGAGCCCGCCATGATGATCGAGATTCCGGTCGAAGGCCCCCTGGACGCGGCACGCACGCTGGCGCGATTTCACCTCTGGGGCGAAGATCCGTGCAATCGATTGGTCGATGGGGTCCTCCTGCGAGCCGTCAACGTTGGCGGGAGGTGGCACGGGTACGCGCTCCGGTGCTCCGGGCCTGTCGACCGCGCGCGCCTCTTCCTGTCGGCGCCGGGCACGCGCAGCAGGCGAGTGCTCGAGGCGGCGGCTGCCGAGGCGGATCGTCTCTTCGGGCTCGACCAGGACGTTGCGGGCTTCTATGGTCAAACCTCCGACGACCCGGTGCTGGGTCCCCTCATTCCTCGCCTGTATGGCCTCCGCGCCACGCTGTCGCCCCAGCCGCTCGAGATGCTCGTGGGGTCGATCTGCGCGCAGCAAGTGAATCTCCAGTTCGCTTTCACTGTGCGCGCCCGTCTCGTGCGCCGGTTCGGCACCGCGGTCAGAGTGGGGCGCCATAGCGTCTACGGCTTCCCGGAGGCGGAGCGGCTGGCCCGCGCTCGAGTCGGCGAGCTGCGTCGCATGCAATTCACGACGCGCAAGGCCGAGTACGTGATCGATCTGGCGAAGCAGGTCGCGTCCCGCGCGCTCGATCTTGGAGCGCTCGCCTCGAGGTCCAATGACGAGGTCATCGAAGCGCTCACGGCGGTGCGTGGCTTCGGCCGCTGGACCGCCGAATGGTTCCTGGCCCGACACTTGGGCCGCGGGGACGTCTGCACCGCCGGCGACCTGGGCGTCCGGCGCGCCTTCGAGCAATTCTATGGCCGCGGCCGGGAGATGACGGAGGAGGCGATTCGCCGGCGCTCGGCGGCCTGGGGACCGTATCAGAACATGGCCGTCCACTACCTTCTCGCCGGGCGGCGGATCACCCTGGCGGCGGCCTGAGGGACGGCGTGGCCATCAAGCTCAAGCTGCCGATCCTGGGCCAGCCGAATCCCGACGAGCCCAAGGACGTGCACCTGGTGGGTCGTTACGCGGTCGGCGTGGTCTGGGCCGACGACCACTCGAGCATCTATCCCTTCGCCCGGCTTCGCCTCGACGATCCGGGCCAGCCAGGTGCCGATGCGCCACAGGCCACTCCGCCGGCGCTCACCCACGCGATGGGCTGGCCGCGGGACATCAAGAAGACGGGAGAAGGTCTACGCGTCACGTGGTCTGACGGGCACGAAAGCCTCTATCCGTTCCCGGCGCTCCGGGCCTTGTGCAGGTGCGCGGGCTGTACGGGCGGCCACTGATGACCACGCTCGGCCAGCCGCGGCGCGGGCTCGTCCTGGCCGGGGTCATGGGATCGGTCTTTCTCGCGGCCATGGAGTCCACGGTCGTGGCGACGGCGATGCCGACCGTCATTGCCAGCCTGGGCGGCATCCGGATCTACTCCTGGACCTTCTCCGGCTTCCTCCTGGCTTCCACCGTCACCATGCCCCTCTGGGGCAGGCTCGCCGATCAGCTCGGCCGCCGGCGGGTCTATCTCACAGGATTGAGCTTTTTTCTCCTGGGCTCAGCGCTGTCCGGCCTCTCCCAGAGCATGACCCAGCTGATCGCGTTTCGCGCCATCCAGGGGCTGGGCGCGGGCTCTCTCATCACCATCGGCATGACCATCATCGCCGACCTCTATGGCCTCGAGCGCCGCGCGAAGATGCAGGGGTACTTCTCCGGAGTCTGGGGCGTGGCCTCGCTCGTGGGTCCGCTGATCGGCGGGTTCCTGACCGACGCCGTCTCGTGGCGCTGGGTCTTCTACATCAACCTGCCCTTCGGGCTTCTTGCCATGGCCGCCATCAGGTGGGGGCTGGCCGGCGAGCGGCTCGCACGGCGCGCCACGGCCTTCGACTATCGCGGTACAGGCGTCTTCGCCGTGGCCGTCTCGGCGCTCCTGATCGGTCTGGTGGAGGCCGGCCGTGGCGCCTCCTGGTGGAGGCCTTCGGTGGTGGGGTTGCTCGCCTTCTCGGTCGTGCTGCTTGTGCTCTTCGTGATGATCGAACGGCAGGCCGCCGAGCCCGTCGTGCCGCTCGGGCTCTTCGCCAATCCGATGGTCCGGGCGGCCGCGGCGACGGGCTTCCTCTCGGGCATGGCCATGTTCGGCGCCATTGCCTTCGTGCCGCTGTATCTCCAGGCCGTGATCGGCAGCAGCGCGACCCAGGCGGGGTTTGTGCTCATGCCGTTCGTCATCGGCTGGGTCGCCTGCTCCATCCTGGGCGCGCGCATGGTGCTGCGCGTCGGCTACCGTTCGGTAGTCGTGGCGGGCATGCTGTTCCTGACGCTGGCGTTTGTCCTGCTCTCGAGCTGGAATGAATCGCTCACACGCAACGTCGCCATGCGGGACATCGTCCTGGCCGGGGTCGGCATGGGGCTCGTCTTCGTGCCCATGCTGATCGCGGTCCAGAGCGCCGTCCCGCGCTCGATGCTGGGCACGGCGACGTCGGTTACAAGCTTCTTCCGGACCATCGGCGGCGCGGTGGGGGTGGCGGTGATGGGCTCGGTCATGGCCCAGCGTCTCCACCACGAGCTCTCCTCGCTGCTGGCGACCGCGCCAGCGGGACTCCAGGACAGGCTGCGCGAGGTCGTCGCTCGCCCGGATCTGATCGTCAACCCGCTGACGCGCGCAGGCCTGGGCGCCGATGTCCTTGCCCAGATGCGGCCGGCGATGGCGCACGCCGTCGGAAGCGTGTTCGTGGTAGGGCTTGTCGTCGCGGTGGTGGCGCTGGTTTCGGCATTCCTGGTCCCGCCGGGACAGGCGCGAGAGCTGGCCGCGGCGCAGGAGCCGGCCGCGCGGTCGGGCGGCTGAGCCGTGTCTGGCGACGCGCCGCTTCTCGAGCGCCTGGCGGCGTTGCCTCCCGTGTCGGTGGGAGAGCTCGTCGCCCTGCTCGAGCACCTGAGTGATCCGGGCCGGGACCCGCTCCTGGCGGGGCTCGCGGGCGTGGACGAGGAGGGCGAGCCGGCGGTTCATCCGCTGCTGGTGGCCGTCGTGGAGCACCTCAAGCAGAGGCCCGACGCGACGTGCTATGCGGCGCTTCTCGAGGCATTGACGGGGATGTGGAACGCGGCGGTGCGAGGCGCCGTGGTCGCCCGCCTTCGGGCCCAGGGACTGCCGGCCGACGACCTGCTGCTGCGGCTCGAGTCACTGTCGCCGACGCTCGGCCTCAAGGCCGAGCACCGTGAGTGGGCGCGACAGTGGATGGCGGACCCGACCGCGCAGGACGCGGCGCTCGTCCAGCAGTGCGTGGTGCGGCTGCTGCTGGCGCTTCGGGGGCTGGCGGAGGCCCGCGCACGCATGCTCACCGGGGATCATCCCAAGGAGATCGCATGATCCACCTCCACGAGAAGGTCGACGAGCGAAGACGACTGAACGGCCTTATCGCCAAGAGCCCGATGAAGGTGCCGAGCACCGTCGGCGAGCTCTCCAAGCGCGTCTTCGCCGACGGCGCGCTCAGCAAGAAGCACAAGGAACTGACTGCGCTCAGCGTCGCCGTTGTCCAGAATTGCTTCGACTGAATCGAGCACCGCGTGGAGGAGGTCCTCCACCTGGGCGCGACGGACGCGGAGATCGCCGAGACGCTCGATGTCGGCGCAATCATGGGCGGGACGGTGAGCATGAAGTCGGTCCGCCACGCCTTCGCCGTCATGGACACCCTCAAAAAAGGATCGACCCAGTGACAGTCATACCCGAGAAATTCAACGATCTGCTCGCGAAGAAAGTCTTCGCTGTCCTCGCCACGATAAACGCCGACGGTACGCCACAACTGACGCCGGTGTGGTTCGACTGGGACCGCACCCACATCCGTGTCAACACGGCCAAGGGTCGCGTCAAGGACAGGAACCTCCGCAGCCGACCCGCCGTCGCGCTCGTCATCATGGATCCGGACAACCCCTACCGGTACGTGCAGATCAGGGGCCGCGTCGCTTCGGTCACGGAGACGGTGCCGATGCACACATCGACGCTCTCGCCAAGAAGTACCTGGGCAAGGACCGCTATCCCAACCGCGCACCCGACGAGGTGCGCGTGATCTTCACGTTCAAGCCGGAACGCGTCCAGACGATGGGCTAGGAGAGGGAGCCTGGGCCCGACGTGATCGCGCTGGACGCCGTCTCCAAAGGCTTCGGTGGGCGGGCACTTCTCCGGGACGCCTCCTGGCGTATCGGCAGGGGCGAGCACATCGGTCTCGTCGGTCCGAACGGCGCGGGGAAGACCACGCTCTGCCGGATCCTGGCGGGCGTCGAGGAGCCTGACGCGGGACGCGTTCATCGTGACACGGGTGTCACGGTGGGCTACTTGCCGCAGGAGGTCGGCGACACCGAGGCCGCGACAGTGCTGGCCGAGGCGCTGTCCGGCTTCGACGAGGTGTGGCGGCTCGAGGCCGAGCTCGAGCGGCTGGCGGAGCTCATGGCCCACCCTGACGCAAGCCAGGAGCTCACCCTGCGCTACGGCGAGATCCAGCACCGCTTCGAGGCCATGGGTGGCTATCGTCTCGAAGCGCAAGCCAAGGTCATCCTGGGAGGTCTCGGCTTCGCGGCCGATGACGTGCACCGGCCCCTCGTGGAATTTTCCGGGGGATGGCGGATGCGGGCGGCCCTGGCCAGGCTCTTGCTGCTGGCGCCCGATCTCCTGCTGCTCGACGAGCCGACCAACCACCTCGACATCGAGTCGCTCCAGTGGCTCGAAGGCTTTCTCTCGTCCTACGAGGGAAGCGTGGTGGTGGTCTCGCACGACCGCTACTTCCTCAACCGCATGGTCACCTCCATCGCGGACATGGCGGAGGGCGGCATCACCCTCTACATGGGCGACTACGACCACTTCCTGGTCGAGCGCGAGGCGCGGCAGGCTCTGCTCGAGGCGCGAGCGCGCAACCAGGCCAAGCGCGTCGCCGAGATCGAGCGGTTCGTCGAGCGATTCCGTTACCAGGCGACGAAGGCACGCCAGGTGCAGAGCCGCGTCAAGATGCTGGACAAGCTGGAACGCATCGAGGTCGGCAGGACGGCCCGGCGCATCCGCTTCGCCTTTCCGCAGCCGCCGCGGACCGGTCGGCTCGTTGCGCGGCTCGAAGGCATCCACAAAGCATATGGCGACACGGTTGTCTACGCCGGCGCCGACTTTGAGGTGGAGCGTGGCCAGCGCGTGGCCCTGGTGGGCGTCAACGGTGCCGGCAAGTCCACGCTGCTCAAGATACTGGCCGGCGTGCTGCCCTTCGAGTGTGGCGAGCGGACCCTCGGGGCGCACGTGAGCGTTCACTACTATGCCCAGCACCAGCTCGATGCGCTCGATCCCTCGCGCACGGTGCTCGAGGAGCTCGAGCAGGCCGACCCCTCGGCGACGCTCGAGCGGCTGCGCACCATCCTGGGCTCCTTTCTCTTCAGCGGCGACGAGGCAGACAAGCGTGTCGCCGTGCTGTCGGGCGGCGAGAAGGCGCGCCTGGCCCTGGCCAAGATACTCGTGCGGCCGGCGGCGCTCCTGTGCCTCGACGAGCCGACCAACCACCTGGACCTCGCGTCGAAGGAAGTGCTCGAGGAGGCGCTCGCCAGCTTCGGCGGCACCATCGTCTTCATCTCCCATGACCGCTACTTCATCAACCGGATCGCAACCCACGTGGTCGATGTCGACCGCGGCCGCCTGGCCGTCCACATCGGCAGCTACGACGACTACCTCGACCGCAAGGCCTCACCGGCCGCGCTGCCGACGCCCGCGCCCCCCGCCATCCCTCCGCGCCCCGCGTCCCGTCGCCGCGATGAGGCGGCGCCCAAGCCGACCCATGCATCGTCGAAGCCGGCCAGGACCGTCGCGCGGGAGATCAAGGCCATCAAGGCGCGGCTCGGCGCCGTCGAGGCGCAGATATCCGCTCTCGAGCGCCAGCTGGAGGAAATCGGACAGGCGCTGGCCGACCCCGGTCTCTACCGGGACGGCGAGCGTGCGCGCGCCATCGCCCAGCAGCGGAGGGAGGCCGAGCAGCAGGTCGCCTGGCACATGAAGGAGTGGGAGGACCTGTCCCTGGCGCTGGCCGCGGTCGAGGGAACGTGACGGCAGCGGACCGATTCGTGCCGCTGGGCGACAGTGCTGCGCTCAAGCGCGAGAAGGCGCGCGCGCGGGAGCTCCGGCAGAGCGGCTGGTGGAAGCGGCGCATCGCCGACGGCCGTTGCCACTACTGCGCCCGCCAAGTCGGCGCGCGCGCGCTCACGCTCGATCACGTTGTGCCGCTGATCCGCGGCGGCCGCTCGGTCCGCGCGAATGTCGCCCCCGCGTGCAAGGACTGCAATACCAGGAAGCAGTCGCTGCTGCCGTGGGAGTGGGACGCCTACCTCGAACGCCTCGCCCGGCCTGACGCTGAATAGAGACACCTCCTCTGTATGAAATTGTGGGCATTGTCAGCCCACGCCTCCCTGGAGTGGAATGCGCAACACCAGCATCACATTCTTCCAAGGAGGACAGCATGCGGACGACACGGTGGCTCATGGTGGTGGTGATGGGGGCGTGGTGGCTCGCGTACGGCGCGGCGTGGGGCGCAGAGGACAAACCGCTTCACGCGGAGACCAAGGCTCAGGTGCACGCGGCCGGCAAGGTCAATATCAACGAAGCCGGCCAGACGGAGCTCATGAAGCTCGAAGGCGTCGGCGCCGGCACGGCGAAGAAGATCATCGCCTGGCGCGAGGCGTACGGTCCCTTCAAGCGGCCTCAGGACCTGGAGAAGGTGCCGGGCGTCGACAAGGCGGTGCTCGACAAGAACCACGGCCGCATCGCGGTGAAGTGAAAAATCCCTTTTGTGCCGGAGGCGATTTATGTAGGATGAGGGAAATCGGTCGGAGCGCACACAGGCTTCCGTGGATCGTCCCCCTCGGTAATCCCGCCGTGGGCGACGTGACCGAGCCACGCGCCGGGAGTCGGCGTCCGGTGCGAGGTGGTGGTCCTGGGCCCCATCCGGGCCGCGCCGAGAAAGGGAGGTGATCCAGCCGATGTGTACCCCTACGGTGATCTGTGAGGTGGTCACCTCCTAAGGCCCGGACGTAAGCAGTCGCAGGTGGGCCTGGAGGACCCAGGAACCACCGGCCCCGACGGTCCCGCTTTTCACCAGCGGGGCGGCACCGAAGCCTGGAGGCCGCAGCAGCCGTCGGGGCTTTTCTTTGCCCGCAGCTCAGACAGGCAGGGACAATAAGACGGCCCGCCGGGGAACCCGGCGGGCCGTCGAGTGATCAGCGGGAGAGATCAGGCCTTGCGGACGTTGGAGGCTTGCAGCCCCTTCGGGCCCTTGGTCACCTCGAACTCGACCTTGTCGCCCTCGGCTAGGCTCTTGAAGCCCTGGGCCTGGATGGCGCTGTAGTGGACGAAGACGTCCTCGCCGCCCTCTACCTGGATGAAGCCGTACCCCTTCGCGTCGTTGAACCACTTGACCGTGCCTTGTGCCATACGTCTGGTTCCTCTCTCCTTGGGTCGGCTTGTTCGGCCGCCCCTGTGATCCCCGCACCACCATGGCCGGGGGCTCCCCCTGGATCGGGGGGAACAAAAAAAGCGCCGTAGAGGACTCGCGTCCTCTCGGCGCCGCTTGCTAAGGCTCGAACTGTTCGTTCACGTACGGATCAGGCACGGTACTACCTGTACGGACGAAACGCTAACAGAGGGTATACCCCCTGTCAAGGCTGTTGTGGCCTGCTTGGGTGGGGGATCTACGTGGTGTGGAAGCCGCGGCCGGGACCCGAAGCCGGGTCCCGGCCGCGGCGGGGGTGTCCTTAGGCCTTGCGGACGTTGGCGGCCTGCAGTCCCTTTGGACCGCGGGTCACCTCGAACTCGACCTTGTCACCCTCGGCCAGGCTCTTGAAGCCCTGGGCCTGGATGGCGCTGAAGTGCACGAACACGTCCTCGCCGTCTTCCTGGGAGATAAAGCCATACCCCTTCGCATCGTTGAACCATTTCACGCTTCCCTGAGCCATCTGTACCTACCTCTTTCTTCTGAGGCTTGCGCCTCGGTGATGCCCCGTCACCATGACGGAGCCGCCCTCCGGAATCGGAGGACAAACAAAAAACGCCGCTGGACTTGAGGTCCTCACGGCGTTCAATTCGAATCTAGCGTTGTTGGACTCGCTACGTATCCGACTACCGAGTGAACCTACAACTTGTCGTCAGGGTACCCGCGCCCCGGCATCATGTCAAGGAATATTCCGCACCGCCACGGTGATGGGCGACGAGCCGTTCTTGGTTCCGAGCCAGCCCGGAATGGCCATCGAGAAGCGGCCGGCTGTGCCGCCCGTCACGACGACGTGGATCTCGTCCACGGATGGGAACTTCGGGATCAGCGCGTCCGGGTCGGGCTCCTGCTGTTTGCCGAAGCGCAGGTTGGTGCCCTCGCCGTTGTCCGGGTCGGGCAGCAGGGTGCGATAGGGCACTCGGACCGTCTCGAACAGGTAGCGCTTCAGGTCCGCCTTACTCCATCCGTCATCGGCGAAGGTGCGCGCGTGTTCGGGCCCGACTGCCAGCAACGTATGCGAGTAGAGCGGAAAGTGCTTGATGTTCCACAGCCCGGCCATGGACCAGCCGATGGAGCCTGCGAGACTCCGCGCCGTGCGGCTCGCGTGATCGGAGATGCCGTGCGGCGCCTCACCGGCGAACACGGTCACCGTGTTCTCCTCCGGCCGGAATCCCCGCTCGCAGTGGAACGCCGGCCAAGGGCTCGCCTCCTCATGCTCGCCAATGCAGTAGGTGTAGCGGCCCGGGTGGCCAAAGGTGGACATCGACGTCTCGCCCGGCCGGACGCCGCCGACATTGATCATGAGGAGACGAAGTGCCCGGCCGATCGTCGCGTTGGCGCGGTACCCCGGACCGAAGACGCCGAACGAGCAATTGAGGCCGATTCGTTCGCGAACGGGGCCGTTGACGATGATGAGCGGCGCCGAGAAGTGGGTCGAGGCGGACATGCCGTGAAGATTGAAGGCGGGATCGCACACGGCTTCGACGGCCGCCAGCACCACGGGCAGGTAGTCGGGCCGGCAGCCGGCCATGACCGCGTTGATGGCGACCTTCTCGACCGTCGCGCGGCCATAGTTGGGCGGCATCTCGCCGACCAGCTCCTGGCGGTAGCGCGACGTGGCGGCGAGGATCCGGTCCACGCGCGCCCGCGTCGGCGGAATCACGGGGAGCCCGTCGGTGACGCCCTTGTCAAACCAGATCTCTAGGTCGTCGGCGTGGCGGCTCATCGGAATTCTCTCGCAGTCTCCATCTCGGGCCGCGCTATGTTGACACATTTCCCGAGAACGCGCGAAGTCTGCGTGCGCGCGGACGTCTGTCTTTGAAGTAGCCGAAAAGATTGACCGGTTCTTGGCGCCGCGCGCGACCTCGCCCGGGCTCGCGGTGCTGGCCATCCTCTCGGAAACACGACGAATCTTGTCTGCGCCCGCGGGGAAGTGCTAGACTCCCAGAGCGGATATTTTCCGACCGAATCGCTGCACAAGATGGGAGTGCATGGCCATGCTTCTGAGCGTGCTCGCCGGGCTTTTCTCCAACGACCTCGCCATCGACCTCGGCACCGCCAACACGCTCGTGTACGTCCGGGGCGAAGGCATCGTCATGAACGAGCCGTCGATCGTCGCGATCCATCAGGCTGACCACTCCGTGCTGGCCGTCGGCCACGAGGCCAAGGCCATGATGGGCCGCACGCCGGGCAATATCCAGGCCATCCGCCCGCTGAAGGACGGCGTCATCGCCGACTTCGACGTGACGGAGAAGATGCTCCACTACTTCATCAGCAAGGTGCACCGGCGGCGGACGCTCGTGCACCCGCGTATCGTGATCGGCGTCCCCTCCGGCATCACGCAGGTGGAGAAGCGCGCGGTGCGGGATTCGGCGATGCAGGCGGGCGCGCGCGAAGTCTACCTGATCGAGGAGCCGATGGCCGCGGCCATCGGGGCCGGGCTCCCGATCCAGGAGCCTGGCGGCAACATGATCGTGGACATGGGTGGCGGCACGACGGAGGTCGCGGTGATCTCGCTTTCGGGCATCGTCTACGCGAAGTCCGTGCGCATCGCCGGCGACGAGATGGACGAGGCGATCGTGCAGTACATCAAGAAGCACTACAACCTCCTCGTCGGCGAGCGCCGCGCGGAGGAGATCAAAATCAAGCTGGGGTCGGCCTATCCCATGGCTGGCGAGCGTGCCACCATGGAGGTCAAGGGCCGCGACCTCATCGACGGGATCCCGAAGACCATCGTCGTCACCGACGAGGAGATCCGGGAGGCGCTGCGGGAGCCCGTCATGGCCATCGTCGACACGGTGCGGACCTGTCTCGAGCGGACGCCGCCGGAGCTGGCGGCTGACATCGTGGACAAGGGCATCGTGCTGACTGGCGGGGGGGCGCTGCTTCGCGGGCTCGACCTCTTGCTGCGACAGGAAACGGACCTTCCCATCACCGTCGCCGACGATCCGTTGTCGTGCGTCGCGCTCGGTACGGGCAAGGTCCTCGACGAGCTGGAGCTCCTCAAGAAGGTCGCGATCCCCGCCTAGCTCGCTCATCGCGCGCGGCGGGACGGGAGATCGTCGGCCCGGGTGATGGCTTGCTGAGATTCCGCAGATACGCACTGCTCCTGGCGGTGCTGCTGACGTCCCTGCTGCTGTTGACCGTGCAGACGCGCGGCGGGGGGCCCGTGCGCGCCCACGATCTCGTGGCGTTCGTCCTGACGCCCGTGCAGAGCCTGCTGACCAGGGCCCACCGCGGCGCGCTCTCGGTCTGGAGCACCTACGCGGAATGGAAGGCCGTCCGCACCGACAACCTCGCTCTCCACGCCGAGAACGATCGCCTGCGCGTCCAGGCGTTGCAGGCCCTGGAGACCGAGCAGGAGAACCGGCGGCTCCGTCGCCTGGTGACTCTTCGCGACCGGCTGCCGCTGACGACGCTGGCCGGGGAGATCATCGGACGCGAGGGCGGTGGGTGGGCGCGATCGGTGACGGTGAACCGCGGCCAGCGCGACGGCATCGTCCAGCAGACGCCGGTCATCGTCCCCGAAGGGCTGGTCGGCCGCGTCGCGCAGGTGCAGTCCGGCGCCTCGGTGGTCCAGCTGCTCAACGATCCCGCCTCGACCGTCGGCGCCGTAGTGCAGCGGACGCGGACCGCGGGGCTCGTCGAGGGGGCGCCGGGTGGGGGTCTGCGCTTCAAGTTCATGGCCCGCGACGGCGCCGGCGTGGCGCCGGGTGACCTGATCGTCACCTCGGGCCTCGGCACGCTCTTCCCGAAGGGGATCCCCGTCGGCCGCGTGGCTGCGATCGAGGACAAAGGCTCGGCGCTCTTCCACTTCGCCGTGCTGGCGCCCGCCGTGGACTTCGCGCGCGTCGAGGAGGTCCTGCTGCTCACGGGGCAGACGAGCCGGGACGTGGCTGGCCTCTTCAGCCCCGACGGCTAGACGATGCGTCTCTCCCTTCTCTTGATGGCCTTTGGCGGCACGCTCATGCAGTCGAGCCTCGTGCCCTCGCTCTCGATGGGTGGCGTCACGCCGGATCTGCCCTTGATCGTCACGGCGCTGCTGGCGCTTCGCCGCGGGCCCGAGGCGGGCTGCGTCGTGGGCTTCGTGGCTGGCCTCCTGCAGGACGCAGCCGGCGGCGGGCTCCTGGGCGTGCAGGCCGCGACGCGAGCGATCGGCGGCTTCGCCATGGGGCTTCTGCCCGGGCGATTCTGGATCGACCATCCCCTGGTGCAGGTCCCGGGCCTGATCCTCCTGACCGTCGCCGATGGCCTGCTGCGCTTCGGGCTCTTGCAGCTCTTTCACTTCCCGGCCTCTCTGGGTGAGTTGCTGACGCGGGTCATCTTGCCTCAGGCTCTCTACAACGGCTTCCTGGGCGCGGCCTGTCTGCTCGCGATCGAGGGCGTGCAGGCGCTGCGCAGGCGGCACACGTGGATCTGACCGGCGAATCCACCGCTAGGCGGGAGGCGTGGCGCCGGCGCGTGCTGGCGCTGGCCGGCGTGGTGGGCGTCGCCTTCGTGGGCCTCCTCGGCCAGCTCTGGTATCTGCAGGTCCTCGAGGGCGTTAAGCTCCAGGAGCTCTCGGACAGGAACCGCATCCGCATACGTCCCGTGGCGGCGCCGCGCGGCATCCTCTTCGACCGAAACGGCCTGGCCCTCGTGGACAACCGCCCCGCCTTCACACTGTCGCTCATCCCGCGGGAGATGGAAGACCGCGATTCGGTCCTGGCCAGGCTGTCGGTGCTGCTCAAGATCCCGATCCGCGAACTGCAGGACGGCCTCGACCGGGTGCCGCCGGACTCCTTCCGTCCGGTGCGAGTTCGGCGCGGCCTCACGCTCGAAGAGGTGACCCAGGTCGAGGAGCGCAAGCTCGAGCTGCCGGGCGTGGTGGTCGAGGTCGAGCCCCAGCGCGTCTACCCGACCAGCGTCTTCGCCGCGCATCTCCTGGGCTTCGTGCGCGAGGTCAGCGACGAGCAGATGAAGCACGGCCGCTACCGGCGCGGCGACATGATCGGCCAGAGCGGTCTCGAGCGGCTACTCGATGAGTATCTCCGCGGACGGGATGGAGGCGAGCGCATCGAGGTGGACGCCCTGGGCCGGCCGGTGCAGGTGATGCGGCGCGAGGAGCCGAATCCCGGCGCCCAGGTCATCACCACCGTGGACCGCCGGATCCAAGAGGCCGCCGAGCGCGCCATGACCGGACAATCGGGGGCCGTGGTCGTGCTGGACCCGCGCAACGGCGATATCCTCGCGCTGACGTCGAGCCCGGCCTTCCCGCTCGACCGCTTGACGGGCAATCTCGATCGGGAGGAGTGGCTCAAGCTCGTGCGCGACCCGCTCACACCGCTCATGAACCGGGCCCTGCAGAGCCAGTATGCCCCCGGCTCGGTCTTCAAAGTCATCGTCGCGGCGGCGGGGCTGCAGGAAGGCACGCTCACGCCCATGGACCGCACATACTGCAACGGCGAGTTCCACCTGGGCCGCTGGACGTTCAAGGACTGGAAGGAAGGTGGCCATGGACACGTGGACACGCGCTCAGCGCTCGTCCAATCCTGCAACATCTTCTTCTACCGGGCGGGGCTCAAGGTCGGGCCGGCGGCCATCGCCCGCTACGCTCGAGCCTTCGGGTTCGGATCGAACACGGGTGTGGATCTGGGCGGCGAGAAGCCCGGACTGGTGCCCTTTCTAAACGGGAAGCGTCGCGTCGACGGCCACGGCTGGCAGGCAGGCGACACGGTCAACATGTCGATCGGCCAAGGTCAGCTGCTCGTCACGCCCATCCAGGTGGCGCGGATGATGGCGGCTGTCGCCAATGGCGGCATTCTCTGGCAACCGCGCCTCGTCCAGCGAGTAGAGCGCGTGGACGGCTCGATCGCGCATTCGACGTCGAGCAAGATGACTGGGCACGTGGATCTCTCGCCCGTCGTGTGGGCCTTCCTGCGCAACGCGCTGGCGGGCGTGGTCAACGAGGGTGGCACGGGCGGCGCGGCGCGCATCCCCGGAGTCGAGATCGCCGGCAAGACGGGGACGGCTCAGAGCGTGGCCAAGAGCGACAGCTCGAAGGGTCAGGACCACGCGTGGTTTGCCTCCTTCGCGCCGGCGCACGATCCCGAGGTCGTGGTGGTCGTCTTCGTGGAGCGAGGCGGCAAGGGCGGCCAGGTGGCTGCCCCGATCGCGCGGCAGATCTACCAGGCGATCTTCCTCGAGAAGGTCGCCATGGTCACCCTGGACGGCGACGGATGATCCCCCGCTTCGACCGCCGCCTCTTGAGGAATGTCGATTGGCCGCTCCTCGGCGCGGCCCTCGTTGTCGTTGCCTCTGGCGTCGTCTGCCTGTCGAGCCTCGGGCTCGGACGGGGCGGTCCGGGCATCGCGTGGCGCCAGCTCCTGTGGGTCGGCGTGGGATTCCTGGCTCTGCTGGTCGTGGCGAGCCTGGACTACCGCAATCTTGTCCGCGCCGCGCCGGTGCTCTACATCGCGGGGCTGGGGCTGCTCATCGCCGTGTTCGCGGTGGGGCGCACCGTCTCCGGCGCGCGGCGCTGGATCCACCTGGGACCGATCACCTTCCAGCCTTCGGAGCTCTTCAAGCTCATCTTCATCCTGACGCTGGCGTGGGCGCTGACGTGGCGCCGCGGCCCGCTGCAGACGTCGCGCGGCACGATCGGCTGGACGGTGGCCATGGTGGCCGTGCCCTTCGTGCTGGTGGTCCGTCAGCCAGACCTCGGGACCGCGCTGGTGCTGTTGCCGGTGCTTGCCGCCGTGCTCATCGGCCTAGGCTTGCGTCTCCGTGTGCTGGGCCTGGTCGCCGCATGTGCCATGGCGGCGATGCCGCTCGCCTGGCTCGTGCTCAAGCAGTACCAGCGCGACCGGCTGCTCGTCTACCTCGACCCGTTCCGGGACCCGCTCGGAACGGCGTACAATGTGATTCAGGCGAAGATCGCCATTGGCTCCGGGCAGCTCCTGGGCAAAGGCATGAACGGTGCGACGCAGAGCCGCCTGGCCTTTCTTCCGGAGCGCCATACGGATTTCATTTTTGCCGTGTTCGCCGAGACGTGGGGGTTCATCGGCTGTCTGGTGCTTGTCCTGGCCTACGGGCTCCTGATCCTTCGGGGCTTCGAGATCGCGCTGGGCGCGCGGGAGGCGCGCGGGCGTATCGTGGCGCTGGGCGTGACGGCGCTGTTCGCCGCCCAGACGCTCGTCAACCTGGGCATGGTCACCGGCTTGCTGCCCGTCGTGGGCATCCCGCTGCCGCTCATGAGCTATGGCGGTTCGTCCATGGTCGTGTCCTTCACGGCCCTGGGTCTCCTCCTCTCGATACGAATGCGGCAGTTCCAGTAACCGGGCCCGCAGCTTCAGCGCGGGCCTCGAGTCGTGCACCGGGGGGTTTCGGCTCTCGAACTGGAGACTGCTGCCGTGGGAAAGCGCATCGTCGTCAACGCCGGTGTGACGGAAACCCGTCTCGCCGTGCAGGATGGGACGCAGCTCGTCGAGCTGTACGTGGAGCGCGCGGGGCGCCGCTCCATCGTCGGCAACATCTACAAGGGCGTGGTCACCAACGTCCTGCCCGGCATGCAGGCCGCGTTCGTGGACATCGGCCTCCAGAAGGACGCGTTCCTCTATGCGGGGGATTACACCGCGAGCCGCGACGAGGATCCCCTCGCGCCCCCGCTCTACGCCGAGGATGACGCGCCTGATCCTGACGAGGCAGAGGGCGAGCGTGCGGCCGAGCCGAATTTGGAGCGCGAGCACCGGCGGGAGGCTCCGGTGCCGATCGAGGAGATGCTGCGCAAAGGACAGGAGGTCTTGGTCCAGGTCTCCAAGGAGTCCCTCGGCACCAAGGGCGCCCGCATCACGTCATTCGTGTCGATCCCTGGGCGCTACATCGTCTACATGCCCCAGTCGGGGCACGTCGGGGTGTCCCGGCGCATACACGACGACGGCGAGCGAGAGCGGCTCCGCGGCATCGTCAAGGCTCTGCCGCCGCCGCCGGGCGGCTTCATCGTGCGGACGGTCGCCGAGGGCAAGGACGCCGCCGAGCTTGAAGCGGACATTCAGTTTCTCACCCGGCTGTGGAGCCAGGTGCAGAGCCGCTTCGAGTCCGCCCGCGCGCCCTCCCTTCTCCACGAGGAGATGGACCTGACTTTCCGCGTGGTGCGCGACCTCTTCTCTCCCGATGTGGACGAGTTCCTCGTCGACACGCTCGCCGCCTATGAGAAGTGTCTGCGCTTTGCCGAGTCTCTCGTGCCGCAGCTGGCCTCCCGCGTCAAGCTCTGGGAGGAGCCCGCGCCCATCTTCGAGGCGACAGGGATCGAGAAGGAGATCGACAAGGCGCTGCGGCGGCGCGTGTGGCTCAAGTCCGGCGGTTACATCGTGATCGACCATACGGAAGCCCTGGTCGCCATCGACGTCAATACAGGCAAGTACGTCGGCAAGCGGGACTTCGAGGAGACGGTGCTCAAGATCAATCTCGAGGCCGCGGCCGAGGCCGTGCGGCAGATCCGGCTGCGCGACCTCGGCGGCATCATCATCATCGATTTCATCGACATGGAACGCGCGGAGCACCGGGACCAGGTCTTCACGGCGCTCATGAAGGTGCTGGCCGACGACAAGGCGCGCACCAACGTCCTCGAGATCTCGGAGCTCGGTCTCGTCGAGATGACGCGCAAGCGCGTGCGCAAGGGGCTGCAGTCACTCCTGACCGTGGCCTGCCCGACCTGCAAGGGCAGCGGCGTGGTCAAGTCGGACCTGACGCTCGCGGCGGAGATCTTTCGCAAGGTGCAGGCGGGCGCCCGCGAGGCGTCGGGGCGAGAGCTGCTGATCCGCGCGCACCCTGAGCTCGCGCACCATCTCGAGGCGGAGGAGCGCGAGGGCATCGAGCGCCTCCAGGCGGTGATCGACCGCAAGGTCGCCGTCCAGGGCGTGCCGTCCTACCAGCGCGAGCAGTATGATCTGACATTCCGGTAATCAGAGCTCTGGCCGGTAGTCAGGGCTTGGGCACGGGGGACGACGGAGGAGCGATGACTGCGCCAGTGCCGCGGATCCCGACCACTGTGTGCGGCAGCCACGGACTGCCGTCGTGGATCCACCTGGTCCGCGAGGCCGCGCAGGCCGACCGGCTCGGGCCTCTGGATCTCCAGGAAGCCTACGAGGATGCCGTGCGGCTGGCCATTCGCGACCAGATCGAGGCTGGCGTCGATGTGATCTCCGACGGCGAGATGCGCCGCGTGACCTTCATCCGCGGCTTCTACGACCGGCTCGACGGCATCCGCGCGCTGCCGGTGCCGCGGCGCCTGGGCGTGCCCAACTACGACACGCACTGTCCCTACGAGGTCGTGGACCGGGTCACGGCGCCGCAGGGCCTCGGCATCGTGGACGAGTTTCGCTTCGCCCGCCCGCACTCCGACCGGCCCATGCGCGTCGCGGTGCCGGGGCCCATGACGCTGCTCATCCCGTTGCGCCGGGGCGGGCCTTACGAATCCGAGGACAGCTTGGTCGCCGACCTCATCGCGCTCGTCAATGCCGAGATGAAAGCGCTCGTGGCCGCCGGCTGCGATTTCATCCAGGTGGACGAGCCGAACTATGCCATGGCGGCCGGCAAGCACCGCGTGCTCAAAGGGCGCGCCGGGCCCATGGTGCAGGCGCTGAATGCCACGCTCGAGGGCGTGCACGCGAAAATCGCGCTCCACGTCTGCTTCGGCAACGCCCACAACAACTCGTTCGCCACCCCGCGACGCTACCGGCCGCTCTTTCCCGAGCTGCTCGACGCGCGGGTGCAGCAGTTCGTCTTCGAGTACGCCAACCGGGAGATGAGCGAGATCGAGCTCTGGAGCGAGTTTCCGAGCGACAAAGAGGTTGCCGTGGGCGTCATTGACGTCAAGGCCTTCCGGGTGGAGACAGCCGAGGAGGTAGCCGACCGCGCGCGCCATGCGCTCAAGCATCTCCCTCCGGAGCGCTTGTGGCTGGTGCCGGACTGCGGGCTCTGGGAGACGCCACGGTGGGTCGGCGTCTCCAAGCTTCGCTCGATGGTCGAGGCCGCCCACATGCTCCGACGCGAACTGGGCAGCGCGTGACTAGCCCGTCGCGCATCAGCCGTGCGCGCGTGCTCGAGTTGCTGCGGCTGGCGGCCCGCAGGGGTGACCGGGCCGCGCTCACCCTCGCGATAGACCAGATGAAGACTCTCGCCTACACGCCGCGCTACTGGGCCAAATACCTCGAGCTGCTGACCCACCCGATGGCACGGCTCGTCGATCTCCTCGTGATCAAGCAGGGCGACAAGATCGCGCATCAGAAGGGCTGGACCCGCCCCAAGCGCGAGCGCCCGGCGCCAGCCGCGAAGCCGCCCGCGCGGCGCAAGCGGCGCGCCCGCCGCGCCCGCCCTGTGCCCACGGGCCAGCAGGCCCTCTTCCCCGACCTGGGCGCCTGAGGCATCTGGCGGCCGGAGCGCCGCCATGGTAGAGTACCCCCGTAGGGTATATTGGATGAGCCGGGGAACCCTCGGGGGAGTGTTTGCGGGTCTGGCCGTCGCCGCGGCCGCGCTGCTCGCAGCCGTGCCACGCGTGGCCCAGGACGTAGTCTATCACCGCTTCGCCGACACGCGGACGGTTTTCGGCCTGAACAATGGCTTGAATGTCCTGTCCAACCTGCCCTTCCTCCTCGTCGGGCTCTGGGGACTCGCCCGCGTGCTGTCGGCGCCGGCAGGGTCGCCCGGGTGCTCCTTCATCGAGCCGCGCGAGCGATGGCCGTACGTGAGCGTCTGTGCCGGCGTCGCACTCACCGGCCTGGGATCTGCCTACTACCACTGGGCCCCGGACAATGCCCGGCTCGTCTGGGATCGGTTGCCGATGACCCTGGTCTTCATGGGAATGCTGGCCGCGGTGGTCGCGGAGCGCGTCAATGTGACGGCGGGGCTCGCCCTCCTGCTGCCGCTCGCGGCCGCAGGCCTCGGCAGCGTCGTATACTGGCACGCGAGCGAGGCCGCGGGTAGGGGCGACCTGCGCCCGTACGCGCTCGTCCAGTTCTTCCCGGCACTCGCCATCCCGCTCCTGCTCTGGCTTGCCCCCGCGCGCTACACTCGCGGCGGCGACCTGCTGGCGGTGTTGCTGATTTACGGGGTGGCCAAGCTCTTCGAAGCGCTGGACGGCCGGATCTTCGCGCTCGGCCAGGGCGTGAGCGGCCACAGCCTCAAGCACCTCACGGCGGCGTTGGCGTGCTGGTGGCTGCTGCGTGGGCTCATGAGCCGCCGGCCCACGGAAACTTTCGAGATGAAGGTCGGTGGAGCTACAGCAGACGCGAGCGTTCCGAGGTGAGGGCAGGGGTGCATTACTACAAGGAGACGAGATGATCGACGACGAGACCAGGGCGAAGACGATGGGCCGCCTGCGGCGGATCGAAGGGCAGGTGCAGGGCATCCAGCGCATGGTCGAGGAGGACAAGTACTGCGTGGACATTCTCCTGCAGCTGACGGCGGTGCAGGGTGCCGTCGAGCAGGTCCAGCGGCTCCTGCTCGGCCGCCACATCGAGTCCTGCGTCGCGGACGCTATACGCTCGGGCACGGCGAGAGACCGGCAGAGGAAGGTTGACGAGCTCCTTGAGGTCTTCTCGCGCTTCGGAGGACGGTGAGCCATGGCCCGGACCGAGACCAGAACCCGGCTCGAGTTTCCCGTGAAGGGCATGCACTGCGCCGCGTGCGTCGGCAAGGTAGAGCGTGCGCTGCGAGGCGTCCAGGGGGTCGACGAGGCCAGTGTCAACCTGGCGAACGAGCGCGCCACCGTGTGGGTCGATTCCCGATCGGCGGAGCTCGAACCCATGCGGCGGGCGGTCGAGGGCGCCGGCTATACCGTGCCCGAGGAGATCGCCCGCACCCCGGAGTCCGAAGACCGCGAGCGCGTGGCCCGCGCCGCCCTCGACCGGCGTCTTCGCATCAAGGCCTTGGTCGGCGCGGCCGTGTCACTGCCAGTCCTCATCGGCAGCATGCCCGAGATCTTCCCGTGGGCGCCTGGATGGCTCCAGCACCCGTGGCTGCTCTGGGCGCTGACCACGCCCGTCCAGTTCTGGGTCGGCTGGCAGTTCCACGCCGGCTTCGCGCGCGATCTCCGACATCGGTCGGCGAGCATGGACACGCTGGTCTCTCTCGGCACCAATGCCGCGTACTTCTTCAGCGCCGCCGTGACGCTCTGGCCGCACGCTTTCATGGCGGCTGGCGCCATGCACTATTTTGAAGTGTCGGCGCTCCTGATGACCTTCCTCGTGACCGGACGCTGGCTCGAGGCGCGGGCGCGCGGCGGGACCTCGGAGGCCATCCGCCGGCTCATGACCCTGACGCCCCGGACGGCGCGGGTGATGCACGCTGGTCGCGAGCAGGATGTGCCCATCGACCAGGTGATCGTGGGCGACCTCCTGCGTGTGAGGCCTGGCGAGCGTGTCGCGGTCGACGGCGATGTGGTCGAGGGCGCCTCGACCGTGGACGAGTCGATGCTGACCGGCGAGAGCCTGCCCGTGGAGAAGGGTCCCGGGGCCGCGGTCGTCGGAGGCTCGATCAATCGAACCGGGAGCTTCACCTTCCGCGCCACGCGGGTCGGCGCCGACACGGTGCTGGCGCGGATCATCAAGCTCGTCGAGGAAGCCCAGGGCTCGAAGGCCCCCATCCAGCGCGTGGCGGATCGCGTCGCGAGCGTCTTCGTGCCGGTCGTGCTCGCGATCGCGGCGCTCACCTTCGGCCTGTGGCTCTGGCTCGGGCCAACACCGGCGGTGGTATGGGCGCTCACGAGCGCGGTCGGCGTGCTCGTCATCGCCTGTCCTTGCGCGATGGGGCTGGCCACGCCCACGGCCATCATGGTGGCCACGGGGCGCGGCGCCGAGCTCGGTCTTCTGATCCGAAGCGCTAGCGCGCTCGAGCTCCTGCACAAGGTCGCAGTCGTGGTCTTCGACAAGACCGGCACGCTCACGTTGGGCCGGCCGACCGTCACCGACGTGGCGCCGGCGCGGGGTGCCGAAGCCAACGAGGTCCTGGCGCTGGCCGCTGCGGCCGAGCAAGGCTCCGAGCACCAGCTCGGCGAGGCCATCGTGACCGAAGCCAAGGCACGCGGCCTGGCTCTGCCGCCGGTGAAGAGCTTCCGGGCAGTGCCCGGTCACGGGGTCGAGGGGCAGAGAGCTGACGGATGGGTGCTTCTCGGGAACGCCCGGCTCATGGCGGCGCGCGGCATCGACACCAGCCTGCTCGAGTCGCGCGCGCGAGAGCTGGCCTCCGCGGGCAAGACGAGCGTCTTCGTCGCCTCGGGTGGCCGGGCTCTGGGACTGATCGCCGTGGCCGATCCCCTCAAACCCGAAGCGCCTCTCGCCGTGGCCGCGCTCACGGCCCTCGGTGTCGAGGTCGTGATGCTGACGGGGGACGGTCATCTCACGGCCGAAGCCATCGCTCGTCGAGCCGGGATCGAGCGGGTACTGGCCGAGGTGCTGCCGGAGCGCAAGGCGGCCGAGGTCAAGCGGCTGGGCGAGGGTGGGGCGATCGTCGCCATGGTGGGCGACGGCATTAATGACGCGCCGGCGCTCGCTCAGGCCGGAGTCGGCATCGCGATGGGCTCGGGGACCGACGTGGCGATGGAGGCCGCCGATGTCACGCTCATGCGCGGCGACCTTCTCGGCGTGGTCGACGCCATCCTGCTCTCGCGCCGAACCATCCGCATCATCCGCGAGAACCTCATCTGGGCCTTCGGCTACAATCTGCTCCTGGTCCCAGTGGCCGCGGGGGCGCTCTATCCGTTCTGGGGCATCACGCTCTCGCCGATCCTGGCCGGACTCGCCATGGCGCTCTCGTCAGTGTCGGTCGTCGCGAATAGCCTGAGGCTCCGCCGCTTCGATCCGGCGGCGGTCAGGCCATCGGCTGCTCGCAGGCCTTCGCCAGTACCTGTCCAATGACGGGCTCGCCCTGGCTCGAAGGCCGCGACCGCTACGAGCGGGTCATGGAGGGCTGGGTGGACAATAGCCATGATGATGCGTTCACCCACACGGTGCGGATCGGCGATGACGAGCGCGGCGTCGAGCTCGCCGCGGTATGCACCCCGTCGCCGAGCTATGAGGTCCGCAATGCTCGAGCCCGGGTCACGGCCGGAGACGTGGACCCGGTTGCCGCCTCGCGCTTGGCAGAGCTTTCGGGAACGCGGATGGTGGCGGGCTTCACGCGCCGAGTGGCGGAGCTCGCAGGCCCTGGCCCGGGCCGGGGCTTCCTCGTGGACGCCGGCATCGAGGTGGCACGACTCGCGCGCCAAGTCGCCAAGCTCCCGCGCGAGAGAACGGCGGCCCTTGCTTCCGGGGGGGCGCGGGCCTGCTGGGAGCTCGACACGACGGGCTGGGTTGACCTGCCGGACTCCTGCTTCACCTACAGCGGTGCGGGCCGCGCGCTTCTGGACGCGCGAGAGGTCACGACGCCCTTGGTCGCGGAGCTCTACAGCCCACCTCCCGGCGCGCGGCGCATTTTCGTGCGCAAGAAGGTGATGAGGCTCGTCAGGACGGGGTCGCAGTTGCACTGTTTTCACTCCATGCACGACAATGTCCACGGCTTCGACCTCCACTACGAGGTCGACATGAAGTCCGGTCGCATCGCCGCGGCGGACTCGATCACGTCGCGGCTGCCCTACCAGGGTCTGTGCGGTGAGCCGCAGGCCAAGATCTCCGCGCTGATCGGCGAGCTCGTGGACGCCGGCCTGCGCAAGCGCCTACAGGCGCTGGTGGGCGGGAGCACGGGCTGCGCTCAGCTGTTCGACCTGACCGCCGATCTCTTCAAGCTCGTGACCCTCTAGCCTGCCCATCACCTGGGGGAGCGGCCATGGACATCAGGACAGAGACGGAGTCGCTGCCAACCGCAGACGGCCTCATGCCCGCGTATGTCTGCCGGCCAGCGGAGGGAGGCCCGCATCCCGCGGTCATCGTGGTGATGGAGGCCTTCGGGCTGAATGCCCACATCAAGGACGTGGCCGAGCGACTCGCCCGCGAGGGGTACGCGTCGATTGCTCCCGACTTCTTCTACCGCTTCGGCAGCCCCGTCGTACCCTACGAGGACGTACCGCGCGCCTTGGCGTACATCCAGCAATTCGACGACGCGGCGCTCATGGCTGAGATGGGCGTCGTGATCCAGCACTTGAAGGGCCGGGCCGACGTGCGCGGTGAGCGGATCGGCATCATCGGCTTCTGCGTCGGCGGCCGCATCGCCTTCCTCACGGCTTGCCGGCATCCGGCGGCCATCAAGGCCGCCATCCCGTTCTATGGAGGCGGCATCGCCGCGGACACTCCGACGGCGCCCCTTCATGATGCGCCACGCATCCAGTGCCCCATCCTCTGCTTCTTCGGTGAGGCGGACCGTATGATCCCCATGGAGCAGGTCCGGCGACTTGACGACACTCTCAAGCGCCTCAAGAAGACAGCCGAGATCAAGGTCTATCCGGGAGCCGGGCACGGCTTCTTTTGCAATGACCGCTCGTCTTACCATCCTGAAGCTGCTGAAAACGCCTGGAACCTGAGCCGGCTCTGGCTATCTAAGTATCTGAAATAGAGGCCGGTTCATCGATGTCCTTGACAGCTAAGAGACACGATCTTAGTCTTGTACCGACTGTTCGGTACAAAATGCCAGGAGGGCAGATGGCGCAGGTGCTGGCCGAATCGAAGAGCGCCAAGGGAGCGGCAACCAGGGACCAGATACTGGATGCCGCGAGTCGCCTCACCCATCTGCAGGGCTACCACTGCACCTCCCTGGATGACGTGCTGCGAGAGAGCGGCGTCGGCAAGGGTAACTTTTACTACCACTTCAGGAGCAAGGAGGAGCTAGGCCAGGCCATCATCGAGCGCCTCGTCCATGCCTTCCGCGCCAGGACGCTCGAGCCGGCGTTTGCCGATTCCGATCTCGATCCGGTTGAACAGATCGAGCATTTTCTCGACCGCGTGCTGGACAACCAGCGCCAGCGCAACTGCATAGGCGGCTGTCCGATGGGCAATCTGGCCTCGGAGCTCTCGGACGTCCACGAAGGCTTCAGGCAGCGGCTGGCCGAAATCTTCGCCGAGTGGCGCACGACCATCGCCCAGGCTCTTGCGCGAGGGCACGAACGGGGAAGCCTGCGGGCCGACTGCGACCCGGACAGCGCAGCGCAGTTCCTCGTGGCCGCGCTCGAGGGCGCCATCCTCATGACGAAGGTGACGAAGGACATCGCGGTCATGGAGAAGTGCGTGGCAGAGCTCAAGCATCACCTGACCCTCTACGCGAAGATCTGAGCCGACCACGCGGGAACTGCCCGCTCGGAACACAGGAGAGCCACGATGAGCACACCGCACGCGGAAGCGATGGCCGAGCCCGAAAAACGGGCCCCGTCGGGGACCGCCGGCGTGGATCAGGACGCGGCTCTGGTGGATGCCCTGCGCCGTGGCGACCCGGAGGCGCCGGAGCGCCTGCTGGACACGTATGGGGACCGCGTGTATCGCCTGGCCATCCGCATCACGGGCAATGAGCAGGACGCCGAGGAAGTGGTCCAGGACGCGCTCTGGACGGCGGCGCGGAAGGTCGACACGTTCAAAGGCGAGGCGGCATTCGGCAGCTGGGTGTACCGGATCACGGCCAATACCGCCTACCAGAAGCTGCGAAGCCGGCACGGGCGGCGCCAGGAAGTGTTGTGGGATGATCTCGTGCCGGGTTTCGACGAGCAGCGTCCGTATGGCGAGCCGGTCGCGGACTGGTCGGGCAAGGTCGAGGAGCCCGGACTCCAGACCGAGCTCCGAACCGTGCTCTCCTCGGCGATCGACGACCTGCCGACTGAGTACCGGACCGCCTTCCTCATGCACGATGTCGAGGGGTTGTCCAACCCGGAGATCGCCGAGGCCCTGCATATCAGCCTCCCTGCTGTGAAGTCGCGGGTACACCGCTCCCGCCTGTTCCTGCGCGAGCGCCTCTCGCGCTATCTCGAAGCCGTCTAATGCCGCGTCCGACTTGACTTTCAGGCGCCCTTTGTGGTTTTATGGGCGCTCGCGACCGTTCCGGTTGGGCTAGGCTATAAAGGAGGCAGTTCGGATGAGCCCTTGGGCGAAGGAGCCCAGCCGCACAAGCAAAGAAGTCGACGTATTGGTTAGGGCAGGCCGTTAAGGGAGGCAGTTCGGATGAGCCCTTGGGCGAAGGAGCCCAGCCGCACAACCAAAGAAGTCGACGTTTAACGAAGAAGAAGGAAGGAAGAAAGACAGGACATGGAAGCCGTCATTACGACGGGTGGAAAACAGTACCGGGTGGCGCAAGGGCAGGTGATCAAGGTTGAACGGCTGGGCAAGCCGGCGGGCGCTTCGGTCGAGTTCACGCCGATGCTGCTCGTGACCAAGGACGGGCAGGTGACGGTCGAGCCCAAGGCGCTGGCCTCGGCAAAGGTCACGGGCGAGGTCGTCGTGGAGAAGAAGGGCGCGAAGGTCCTCGTGGTCAAGTTCAAGCGGAGAAAGAACTACCGGCGAAAGCGCGGGCACCGACAGATCATGACCGCGGTTCGCATCACCAAGATCGAGGCATAGCGACATGGCTCACAAAAAGGGCGTTGGCAGCTCCCGCAACGGCCGCGATTCCAACTCCCAGCGGCTCGGCGTCAAGCGCTTCGGCGGGCAGTTCGTGACCGCGGGGAGCATCATCGTGCGGCAGCGCGGCACCCGCTTCAAGCCGGGCACCAACATGGGCCTGGGCACGGACCATACGCTGTTCGCCATGCTGGACGGCTACGTCCGCTTCGAGCGCAGGGGCGACGACAAGTACGTCAGCATCGCCCAGCAGCCCGCCTGACCGCGCCCGGGCATCTCCGGGACCCGCGATGTTCGTCGACGAGATCGATGTCTCTGTGAAGGGCGGCGACGGCGGCGCGGGCTGCGTCAGCTTCCGCCGCGAAGCGTATGTCCCCCGAGGGGGTCCCGACGGCGGCGACGGCGGTAACGGCGGCAGCATCATCCTCGAAGCGGACCCGGCCATCACCACGCTGCTCGACTTCCACTACCAGCGCCACTACACGGCCGAGCGCGGGCAGCACGGCAAGGGCTCGACCAAGCACGGGGCCTCCGGCGAAGATACCGTCTTGCGGGTGCCGCTCGGGACGGTCGTCTCGGACCGCGACACCGGCGAGCAGCTGGGCGATCTCACCGCGGCGGGCCAGCGCATGGTCGTGGCACGGGGCGCGCGTGGCGGCCGCGGCAACGCCCGCTTCGTCAGCTCTACCAACCGCGCGCCGCGCCGCGCGGACTTGGGGCGACCCGGGGAGGAGCGCTGGATCCACCTCGAGCTCAAGCTCCTGGCCGACGTGGGCGTGATCGGCTTTCCCAACGCCGGCAAGTCCACTCTCGTCTCGCGGCTGTCGGCGGCCAAGCCCAAGATCGCGGACTACCCGTTCACCACGCTCCAGCCGAGCCTGGGAATCGTGCGGGTGGATGACCACCGGACGTTCGTGATCGCCGATCTGCCGGGCCTCGTCGCCGGCGCCGCGGAAGGCAAGGGGCTCGGTCATCGCTTCCTCCGCCATACCGAGCGCACGACTGTGCTCGTGCACGTCGTGGATCTCGACCCAGGCACGGAGCGCGACCCGGTCGAGGACTGGCGCGTCATCCAGCGGGAGCTGTCCGCGTACTCGGCCGATCTCGCGGCGCGGCCGCAGATCATCGCGGGCAGTAAGGGCGAGCTGCCGGGGACCGAGGAGCGCCGCGCGGCGCTCCAGCGCCTGGCTTCCGCCGAGGGGCTGCCCTTTCACGCGATCTCGTCCGTCACCGGCCTCGGGCTGCCGGAGCTCCTGCGAGACATCGCCAAGCTGCTCGCGAGCGGAGCATGGGCGCGCGCCGGGCGCTGACGAAGGCGCGCCGGTTGGTGATCAAGGTCGGCAGCGGCCTGATCACGAGCCCCGGAGAGGGCCTCGACGCCAGGCGCCTGGGCGCTCTCGCGGCCGACATCGCCGCGCTCGTCGCCGAGCGACGCGAGGTCGCGCTGGTTTCCTCCGGCGCCATCGCCGCGGGCACGGCGCGGCTCGGACTCACGAGTCGCCCGCGCTCCATTCCAGAGAAGCAGGCGGCTGCTGCCGTCGGCCAGTCCTCGCTGATGTGGCACTACGAGCAGGCCTTCAAGCGGCACGGCATCAAGGTCGGCCAAGTGCTGCTGACGGGCCAGGACATCAGCGACCGCGGCCGGTATCTCAACGCGCGCAACACGCTCCTGGCGCTCCTCGACTTCGGCGTGCTGCCCATCGTGAACGAGAACGACACGGTGGCCGTGGACGAGATCAAGGTGGGTGACAACGACAACCTGGCGGCGCTCGTCGCGCATCTCATCGACGCCCAGCTCCTGGTCCTCCTCACGGATGTGGACGGCCTCTACACGGGCGATCCCGGGCGTGACCCCGGGGCCCGACGCCTCGAGACCGTCGAGGCGGTGACCGAGGAGATCCAGAAGCTCGTCTTCGACGAGGCGGGGCAGGTCTCCGTCGGCGGCATGAGCACCAAGCTCGAGGCGGCGCAGAAGGCCGCGGCGTCGGGCATCGGCATGGTCATCGCCAGCGGCCGGGAGCCCGGCACGCTCGGGCGCTTGATCCGCGGCGAGCCGGTCGGCACCTACTTCCTGCCTCGCGACGATCGTCTGACCGCGCGGAAGCGGTGGATCGCGTTCGCCGTGCCGCCGCAGGGACGGCTGACGGTTGACGCCGGTGCGCGCAAGGCCTTAACTGAGAGGGGCAAGAGCCTGTTGCCGTCGGGTGTGGTGGACGTCGAAGGTGATTTCAGCGCGGGCGAGGTGGTGGCGCTGGCCGAGCCCGACAGTCAGGATTTCGCGCGGGGCCTCGTCAACTACGACGCGGGGGAGCTGCGGAAGATCCGCGGCGCCAAGACGGCGGAGATCGAGAAGGCGCTGGGCTACAAGGGGCTTGCCGAGGTGATCCACCGGGACAACTTGGTGGTCCTGGCCGGCCCGGGAGGATGCTGATCATGGATGCGGCAGCGCATGTGACCGGCAAGGCACGAGCGGCCAAGGAGGCTGCCCGCGCGCTCGGCCTGGCATCTACCCGGGCGAAGAACGAGGCGCTCCAGCAGATGGCGCGCGGTCTCGAAGAGAAGACGGCCGCCGTCCTCGAGGCCAACCGCGCCGACCTCGAGCGGGCGCACGCCGCGGGGCTCGCCCGGGCCTTCGTCGACAGGCTGACACTCAGCGAGAGCCGGATAGAGGACATGGCCGCGGGCCTTCGCCAGGTCGCGCTCCTGCCCGACCCCGTCGGCGAGACCGTCGAGACCTGGCGGCGTCCCAACGGGATCGAGATCTCGCGCGTCCGCGTCCCGCTCGGGGTGATCGGCTTCATCTACGAGTCCCGGCCCAACGTGACCGCCGACGCCGCCGGGCTCTGCCTCAAGTCGGGCAACGCGGTGCTGCTGCGCGGGGGCAGTGAGGCGCTCGAGTCAAATGCCGCGATCACCCACGTGCTGGCGAAGGCGGTGGAGAAAGCCGGACTGCCCGGCGAGGCGGTGCAGGTCGTCGACACGGCCGACCGCGCCGCGGTCATGGCGATGCTGACCCTCGACCGGTACGTGGACCTCATCATCCCGCGCGGCGGCGAAGAGTTCGTGCGGCTGGTCGCCGAGCGGGCCACCGTGCCGGTCCTGAAGCACGACAAGGGGCTGTGCCATGTCTACGTGGACGAGGGGGCCGACCTCGACATGGCGGCGGCCATCGCCGTCAATTCCAAGGCGCAGCGGGTGAGCGTCTGCAATGCCGCGGAGACGCTGCTCGTGCACGCCGCGGTCGCGCTGCGCTTCCTGCCGATGGCGGCGGCCCGCCTCGAGGCCGCAGGCGTGGAGCTGCGCGGGTGCGAGCGCACGCAGGCGCTTGTGCCCGGAGCGCGGCCCGCGACGGAGGCCGACTGGGACACGGAATATCTCGACTACATCCTGGCGGTCCGCGTGGTTGACAGCCTCGATGAGG